>OWII01000686.1_pt1 | contig 17431 bp, 15 predicted proteins | sample 1732591 | NCBI WGS metagenome assembly OWII01 (sample SAMN05065732, study PRJEB22554) | human gut metagenome | biome: ENVO:2100002; feature: ENVO:00000062; material: ENVO:00002003 | host: Homo sapiens | place: USA | reverse complement strand
ACTATATAATAAATAACACTACAACATTCAGAATGTTAGTTCTCTTTTAGAAAATTAATTATCCGATATAAGATTCTATTGTCTCTTTCAACCTTTCCAAAGAATAGGGCTTTGAGATAACAGCGTTGCATCCTGCCTGAATAGCCTGTTGCTGTTCAGTATAGAAAGCATACGCGGTCACTGCAATAATAGGCACAGTCAGAGAAATAGTACGGATCTTTTCAGTGGCTTGAATACCGTCCATGATCGGCATACGAATATCCATCAGAATCAAATCCGGCTTTTCGCGGATGAAACTATTGATGGCTTCCTGTCCGTTGCGTACCCATGAAATAATATATTCCTTATTCAGAAGAATATTAAGTTGGGCAAAGTTCGACTCAATGTCTTCTACCACCAATATCTTTTTACGTTTATCCTCATCGACATTCTTCTTATGCGGAAGTCTTCTTTCGACAACCTCCTTCGGTATTTCCTGATAGGGTAAATAGAGTGCAAACACACTCCCCTGCCCTAATTCTGAAGTTACTTCGATACGGCCGCCCAGTCGTTCTACAATGCTTTTACAAATTGAAAGCCCTAATCCGGTGCCTTGCACAAAATCATTCAGTTTCTCAAACCGGGTGAAAATTTGAGGGAGTTTCTCTTTGGATATACCGCAACCCGTATCGCTGACATACAGTTTCAGCCAGGATCCTTCATATTTCAAGCCTAAAGTTATACTTCCCTTTTCCGTATTTTTAATCGCGTTCGACAAGAAATTGAACAATACCTGCATCACACGGTTACGATCAGTAGAAGTCCAGTATTCTCCTTCGGGACGAATCACTTTCAATTCTACATTCGACTTCATCTTCAGCTGGTGCACTTTTTCCACTTCTTCCACTAGTCCTGCAATCTCAACCTGCTGGAAATGCATTTCCGATTTGCCGGATTCAATACGGGAAAGGGCTAAAATATCATTGATTAACTGTAATAACAAGTTACTGTTTTTCTGAATAATTTCCAGATACTCCATTTTCTCTTCTTCACTTTCTGTCACTGCGATAATCTCCGAAAAACCAACAATAGCATTCAACGGAGTACGAATTTCATGGCTCATATTAGCTAAAAAGACCGACTTCATTTTATCAGCATCTTCCGCACGACGTTTAGCTTCGATCAATTCCTGCGAACGCTGAATCCGGTCTCCGATGTCATGTATCAACGCAAGTACCCTGTTTCCTTCAAAGGGGGCGATACGTGCCTGAAAATAATGCAGACTTCCATCCACTTCAAGCGGATATTCTATTTCCTTCAACTTACCATCACGCAAACATTCCCTAATGTTACAAATAAACAAGTCGCTAACCTCCGGTGAATAAATAGATCGTCCATCTGCTCCGCGTAGCACTTCCACAGGGTGAAGCAATATCGTTCCCGGTGCCATCAGGACATCGGTAATAAAGAAATTATCATCAAAAATAAAAATGAATTCCGGCAATGCTTCAATTATTTTGCGATTATACTCTTCCAGATATTTGATATGTTGCTCCTTTTCGCATTGTGAAGTGACGTTCACCGTATATGCCAGCAGTTTACCCGGATGACTTTCGCAACTCTCTTTGTAAGACAGAAAATGATCTTCCAGCCAAATTACTTTCCCTTGTTCACTTATACAACGAACTCTAATTTGTGAGGTCTTAGAGTCTGATGAAAGCATTTCTGCAAAGGCTTGTTTATAGAATTCAATATCTTCCGGATGAATAAACCGATAGAAATCATCCATATCTTCAAAAATGATCCCGGCATCCTTTAATCCCAGTGTAAAAAAATAATCGTTTGAAAAGGAGCATTTGCCCGTAATGATATCATATTCCCACAAAGCTATTTGATGAGCTGCAAGGACAGAAAGTATTTCTTGTGAGTTCTCCCGTATGAGTTCACTCTTTTCATTGGAAGAATATAAATTAATCGCTGGTTCCATAAGCATTATTGTTTTATTTTGTTTGGTGTACCACTGCATGGCAGCAAATATAAACAAATAAAGCACAAGTTGTGCTCAATTTTCTGTTTTTTACTTAGAAACAATTATCTTTGCTCATCCAAAAAGAAAAAAGAATGATTCAAGATACTATCTGCGCCATCGCTACCGCTCAAGGCGGTGCTATCGGAAGCATCCGCGTTTCCGGTCCGGAAGCTATTTCTATTACCGGCAGCATCTTCAAGCCAGCCAAAGCTGGCAAATTATTAAGCGAACAGAAACCATATACTTTGACATTCGGGCGTATTTATGACGGAGACGAGATGATTGATGAAGTACTCGTCAGCCTTTTCCGTGCTCCTCATTCATATACGGGAGAAGACAGCACGGAAATCACGTGTCATGGTTCTACTTATATTCTTCAACAGGTGATGCAGCTGCTTATTAAGAACGGTTGCCGCATGGCCAAGCCGGGAGAATATACGCAACGTGCTTTCCTCAATGGAAAGATGGATTTAAGTCAGGCAGAAGCTGTGGCGGACTTGATTGCTTCTTCATCTGCTGCCACTCACCGATTGGCAATGAGCCAGATGCGGGGTGGATTCAGTAAAGAGCTGACAGATCTACGCAACAAGTTGTTGAATTTCACTTCCATGATTGAATTGGAGTTGGATTTCAGCGAAGAGGATGTGGAATTTGCCGATCGTTCAGCATTAAGGAAACTGGCAGATGAAATTGAACAGGTCATTTCGCGGTTGGCTCATTCATTTAGTGTCGGCAATGCCATTAAGAATGGTGTTCCCGTAGCTATCATCGGTGAAACAAATGCCGGAAAATCGACTTTACTGAATGTATTATTGAATGAAGATAAAGCCATTGTCAGTGATATTCACGGGACAACACGTGATGTAATCGAAGATACTGTCAATATCGGAGGAATCACTTTCCGGTTCATTGATACCGCCGGAATCCGGGAAACCAATGACACGATTGAAAGTTTGGGTATTGAACGTACTTTTCAGAAGTTGGATCAGGCGGAGATTGTTCTTTGGATGGTAGATGCTGTGAATGCCGCTTCTCAAATAGAACAGTTATCGGAGAAAATAATTCCACGTTGCGAAGGAAAACATTTGATTGTTGTATTCAATAAGGCTGATTTGATTGAAGATAAACAGAAAGAGAATTTATTATCTTTATTAAAAGACTTCCCCAAAGAATCTACGGAATCTATTTTCATCTCGGCCAAACAACGGAAGAATACAAGTGAGCTACAAAAAATGCTTATTGATGCCGCACACTTGCCTACAGTGACACAGAATGATATTATTGTGACAAACGTAAGACATTACGAAGCTTTAAACAAAGCTTTGGAAGCTATTCATAGAGTACAAAACGGACTTGATTCGCAGATTTCCGGGGATTTTCTTTCGCAAGACATACGAGAGTGTATCTTCTTCATTTCGGACATAGCGGGTGAGGTTACGAATGATATGGTACTTCAAAATATCTTTCAACATTTTTGCATCGGCAAATGATGGCTTGTAAACAGCCATAAGCAACCATAACCATTTAGAATAAAGTCGCTGAAATCCAGCGACTTTTATTTTTGTGTCTATTCCAGTCAATTCTGACAGACTGCCAATTTTCAGCATCTTTTTGTACCATAATTCTACCGCCGAACAAATAAGCGGGCTCCTCGCACTCATCATAGCGACATCTTAGGCACGATGTGAGACGCTATGAGAATGAGCGGAACCGCTATAGAAGACACAGCGTGAGACGCTGTGAGAAATTGTGAGACGCGTTGAGACGAAATCGACGAAATTAAAGGCGACTAATATATGGAGGTACAGAGAAAATGCCAGTGGTGCGGCAAACCATTTATAGCACACACGATGGTAACACGGTTTTGCAGCAAATCGTGTACAGAAAAAGCGTATAAAGACAAGAAGCGCAAGCAGAAATTGCAGGAATACGAAGCGAGGCAAAACGAGCAGCCAATGCAGGAAGTTGGCATTGTGGGAGGCAAACCGTTCCTCTCCCCTGCCGAAGCCGCTACCCTTTTAGGTATCAGTCGTGCCACCATCTACCGACACATGGCTACCGGTATCATTCGGGCGTTGCAACTTCGTGGGCGTACCATCATACGCAAATCCGACATTGAAAAGATGTTCGACAATGCGCCCGACTACAAGAAACGCAGCTATGGACGGAAGCAGACCGTCCTCTATTACACCACGAATGAGATTTTGGAGAAATACCAAATCCAGAAGAAAACCCTGTACCGTCGCTGCAGACTATACAACATCCCAAAGGTTGCAGAAGGTAGCCGTGTGTTCTACAACCGCACCCTCATAGACAAGTATTTTGCCGACCTTGCCGAAGAAATCAATCTGGACTGTTATTACACACCGGAGCAGGTCATGGGAAAATACGGTATGAGCCGTAATGCCGTTGTCACCTTTGCCCTGCGGCACAATATTCCCCGAATCAACCGCCACCACGAGGTGTATTATTCCCGTGCCCATATAGACGCTATCAAAGAAAAGCAGGACAAGTTGAATCCTGACTATTATACCTATTCGGAAATCACCGAGAAATACGGGCTTACCAAGATAAACATCAGCTACTATGTCAACAAATACGATATAACGAGGTTCAAACAAGGAAGCCGGACTATGGTATTGCGCACCGAATTTGACAAGGTATATCGTGAACACCGGAACGGTACATATACACCCAAGAAGCGCGAAAGCAAATCCGGCCAGCAGGAGCAGAAAGAACCTTTTACAATCCCCGACGGATATTATTCGTCAGAACAGATTGCAGTCACATATCAGATGACCAAGAAAACTATTTGCAGGCTGTGCCGTGAAAACGACATTCCTAAAATCAGTCACGGAGGATTCAACTACTACGAACAGTTGGCAGTAAACCGTTTCTTCGTCAAATATAAGGCAGCTGACAATATCAAAGAATGGATTGGCGCAGAACAGATGGAAGAAATATACGACATGAGCAAAGATGCCAGATGCTCGTTTGTGCATCGCCACAAAATCCCCTCCCGTGTAGTTTACGGCAAGGTTCAATACTCCAAAGACCATATCGACACTATCAAGAACGGAGGTTTCGACCAACGCGAAAAGTATTACAGCGTAGCCGAGGCGATGGAAAAATATGGTTTGCGCAGAGATGATGTCTATAACTATGCACGCTATAACAACATCCGAAAAATGCACCACGGCAAATCCATGTTCCTGCTGAAAGAGGATTTTGACAAGGTGATGGCTGAAAAATCCGTCACCTGAAAAATTATTCCATACAGACAGGAAAATTACTCCTGACGATTATAGGTCTGTATAGAACCATTTCGTTGGTTTGCAGCAAATTATTAACAACAATATAATATAGTAGAGTATGCACGAATGTAAAACTGTAACATTGAGGACAAGACCTCTAAAGAACAAAATGTTGTCATTCTATCTGGATTATTATCCGGGATATAGAGACAAGGAAACGATGAAAGTAATCCGTCACGAGTCGCTTGGCATTTATATCTATGCCAACCCGAAGAACAAACGTGAGCAGAATTTCAACGATGTAATGACCGAGAAAGCCGAAGCCATCCGTTGCCGTAGGTTTGAATCGGTTGTAAATGAACGCTATGATTTCTTCGACAGGTACAAACTAAAGGGTGATTTCTTGGAGTACTATCGCCAGCAGCTCCGCAAGCACGACCAGAAATGGGAGTTCGTTTATCTCCATTTCAAGAACTTCGTACACGGCAAATGCACTTTTGAAGAGATTGACATCGACCTGTGCAACAAGTTTCGGGAATATCTGCTGAGCGCCAAGAAACTAAGACGCAACGGACGTATCACACGAAACTCAGCATCAGGATACTGGTCTACTTTCAGAGGATTCTTGAAAATACTATATCGTAATGGGATGATAAAGACCAATGTCAATGACTTCTTGGAAAAGATTGAAACAGAAGACACTATGAAAGAAGCTTTATCTGTTGAAGAATTGTACCAGTTAGCTGAAACGCCATGTAAAAAGCCTATTGTGAAAATCGCATCGCTGTTTTCCTGTATGACCAGCTTGCGCATCAGCGACATCCTAGCCCTGCGCTGGGAAGACATAGTGGACTACTCTGCCGGAGGGAAATGTGTGCATATCATCACACAGAAAAACAAAGCGGAAGACATCATTCCCATCAGCGAGGAGGCATTAGGGCTGATAGGATACAGTTCTGAGAAGAAAGGTCTGGTATTCAAGGAACTTATGCGTAGTTGGACACAAGTACCAATGAAAGAGTGGATTCGTTCTGCCGGAATAACCAAGAACATAACATTCCATTCATATCGGAGAACATTCGCAACCCTCCAAGGTGCTGCCGGTACAGACATCCGTACCATACAAAGCTTGATGGCGCACAAAAGCATCACCACCACGATGCGTTACATGAAAGTCGTGGACAGCAACAAGCGTGAAGCCAGCAAGAAAATCACTTTGACACGCAAGGGTTGAACTCCCCTATTTTGCCCCATTACATAGTCTTAGAGTATGATTTTCGAGAGATTATCATACTCTAAGACTATATTTTCTTAAAAATTGACCGATTTACTGCACTTATTTATAACTATCTGGAAATGTGCTTATAACTTTGCACTATCATTTCATCTAAACAACAATAGATTATGACAGATAGTATTCAAATTCACAGAAAAAAGGCAAGTTTCATACTTGCGGTAAGCGTTACTTCATACTCGGTAATCGCCACTTATCTTTACAACTGCCATCAAATAAACCTGATGGAATATACCACACCTATTATATTGAGTATTGTGATCTTAACTCTTTCATGTGCGTTCTCTCAAAGATTTTTCTATCGCTACCTTATCAAGAATAACGTATGTATTTCTTTTGGCAAGCAAAAAGAATCCATCCCACCTGAAATCACGCAGCCATCTGATACCATTACCGCGGAAGTAGAAGTTATAGAAGTGCCGACAGCAAGGAATGATTACACAGATGGTTATGACGAACGCATAGCTGAAATAGAACGGGAAAAGGCAGAGCAGCAAGCTGACATTATGCGTGTTATGCACGAATATACCACATATAGTATGGCTGAGTTCCTTTCAAAAGACGACCTTATTACACTTCACGAAAACATAGAGTGCTTTGCCCATGGGCAATGTGATTTATACAAGTCCATACGTTCCAAATTCGACAACCCATTAAACACTCTCGATATACGGCATTTTGTATGGAATATCGGTATAAGGTTGAATATCTCGGTGGAAAAATGCGCAGAATTCATAAAAACCATATTCCCACACGAATTGAAAAATGCTACTCTGTTTTATTTATCAAAAAATCTACGGACTACAGGTATTTGTAAAATCCCACTTGATATTCCCCTAAAAGGAGAGTATTATTTCAATTGCCTCAAAAAAGCAGACGATGAGACAGCTGGTTCTGACCGACTGAAATGATTCCGTCGCTGACGGGAAAATTACCCTCTGCTGACGAAGGTCTGCATAGGATCATTGTGTTGGTTTGCAGCATGTTTAACAAATAAAACATTTGAATCATGTCTAAGAATCAATTCACATTCAATGACCTTCCCGAAGTGCTGGGAGAGTTATGCGACCGAATTGCAAGTATGGAAAGTCTGCTGACAGAGAAACTTTCCAAGCAGAACGAGGTCAAGGAGAACACGCACGTCCCCATGACCGTGCAGGAGGCTTGCGCCTATCTCAAAATGCCGCTATCGACCTTTTATTACAAAGTTAAAAAGGACGATATTCCGGTTATAAAACAAGGCAAGCACCTCTACATCTATCGTGATGAGCTGGATAAATGGTTGGAGTCGTCCCGTAAGACCGTTATTCCGCAAAGTTTCGAGGAAGAGAATGATGCGCTGCTCGCTTCCCATCGTCGTAAACCAAACAATAAAAATTGGTAAGCTATGGAGAAGACGAACAATAACATTCCGACAGCCGAGGAACTGGCTATTTACATAAAGGAGGCTACCGTGAGCGTAACCAACACATATGAACAGTCGCCTGTGGTGTTGATGGTGGATAACTCCATTATCGGAACATTGGGCAACTTCAGTGCATCCATCGGTAAAGCCAAAAGCAAGAAGACTTTCAATGTTTCAGCCATTGCCGCTTCCGCATTGGCCAATGGCACAGTACTCCATTACCGTTCATCGTTCCCGGAAAATAAACGGACGATATTGTATATCGACACCGAACAAGGAGAGCCTCATTGCCAAAAGGTGCTACAACGCATTCTATGTTTGGCCGGATTACCAAAGGATGCCGATTCTGACAATCTGATTATGTTAGGTCTGCGCAAATATTCTCCCGAAATGAGGCTTGCAATAGTCGAACAGGCCATTGGCACAATTCCGAATTTGGGTCTGGTCATTATAGATGGCATCAGGGATTTTATGTATGACATCAATTCTCCGAATGAAGCCACCAATATAATCTCCAAATTCATGCAGTGGACGGATGACAGGCAAATCCATATTCATACCGTCTTGCATCAGAACAAGAATGATGAACATGCCCGTGGTCACATCGGCACGGAACTCAACAACAAAGCGGAAACCATCATGCAGGTCGAAGTGGACAAAGAGGACAAGACTGTAAGCGTGGTCGAAGCCGTCCATATCCGTGACCGTGAGTTTGAGCCTTTCGCTTTCCGCATAAACGAGGAAGCCATACCCGAACTGGTAGAGTCCTATCTGCCCAAAGAGAAAAAGATCGGACGACCAACCAAAGAGCCGTTTGAACCGTACAAGGAAATCCCTGAGAATGTACATCAGGCTGCGTTGGATGCCGCCTTTGCAAACGGCAACATCAGCAACTACAATGACTATCTGGAACGACTGAAAATAGGGTATGGATTGCAAGACGTAAATCTCGGTCACAACAAAGCGGTCAAGGTCGCTACTTTTCTCAGAAACAAACGCATGGTAATAAAAGTGGGGAAAGAGTATCAAATCAACCCCGAATACCATTACTAAGTTTGACTTTACTTTATTATCGGGGCATACATATAAGGATAAAGCAAAGTTGTGAAGATAGTAGTTGAAAACATTCATTCTCTCCCCTCTTTTAGAGATGTATCTTATACCATCCGGATGCCAGTTCGCTATGTACATCCGATATGGTTTGCCGGAAAGTATCAACAGGTAACTGTTGCGAGATATGCCAAGGTATAACCTCACTACGTTACGGTTGTACATTGGCGCTCTCGCCGGCTCATAGACTCCGCCGGTGCGGTACTCGCAAGCTCGCACCTATTCACCATTATAGAACTATTTATATGAAAGAAAATATTGAAAATTCATCCAGTTCCTCTGACGAGACAAGAAGCGTCTTTATCGGAGCTAAAGTCACTCCCAGCCAGAAAGAACATATAAAATCACTGGCCGAACAATGCGGCATGACCGTAAGTGACTACATATTATCACGCGCGTATAACTTCAAACCCAAAGCAAGACTCACGAGAAAAGAAGCTGCTCTGTTGCAGAATCTGGACGATTGTCGGTCAGACCTCGTAAAATATACATCTGCACTTCATGGAATGTCCACAAAGCAACGCATGATAATGTTCAATCAGATTCCGTTCATGGTCGGTTGGCTTAAGGAGCTTGGCAATGTAGCCGAAAGTGTCTGCCAGTTCTTGAATGCTGCAAAAGAGAAGAACAACATTCCGTCTAACCCTAAATCCAAAGAAGAATGATTGCAAAAGCCAAAGCAATATCGCACGGAATAAACGACCTCCGTTATATTACCGGAGAATCACAGCACAAGAAACATCCGGAGAAAATCTATCGAGTAGTGGACAATCTGTTACCCTCTCAACCAGACGCTATGGGGATATGGAACTCCATGCAGTTGACCTTATCCCAATATCGGCCTATAAAGAATTCTGTAATCAGAATCGAGTTGAGCCCATCGCCCGAACATACCCAATTCTATGACATTGAAGATTGGCAAACACTTTGGCAGGAATTCGCCGAGGAGTTCGACAGACAAGTGATTACTGGCAAGAACGGAAAAGTCCGTTCCTGTCCGACCAATTTGGCGGGCAGCAAATACTCAGTTTGGTTGCATACGGAATCCAAAGGCGAAGTCCCTCACCTCCATGCTGCGATTTGCCGTTTGGATGAAGATGGCAATATCAACAACGACCATAACATTCATCTTCGTGCACAACGTGCAGCCGAGCGAGTGGCAAAGAAACGAGGCTGGACAACTGCAGCGCAAATCCGAAATTGGAACATTCCACAAGTGAACCGGGACTGTATGGAGGTGTTGAAAGCAATGCCATCATGGTCATGGGATGAATACAAGAGTGCTCTTATACGGAAAGGTTATACCGTCCATGAAAGAGAGGACAAGAAGGGTATTCTTCGTGGATATGCACTCGTGCATGGGAATACCAAATACAAGGCTTCCGAATTGGGAGTCGGCAGGAACCTAATGGTCTCGAAACTTCCTGCGACATGGGAGAAACTGTACCATCAGCCAGCAATTGCCATTAGAAACAATACACCCTTAGAGGTTCAACAAATAGCAGAACATAAGGCTGCACCTATTGACTACACCCAATATCGCCCAGACCATTCGGATATGATTCCCTACACCCTTACCCATAAAGATAAGGAACACAAGTTCTATATTCCGGAAAAAGTGCTTGACTGTTTCAACGACGAATTTAATTACAGGTTCGTTTCCAACTCGCATGAACTGGCTGATATGGCCGTGGCTATTTTTGTCGGACTGCTTGATACGCCGAATGTAGCAACCGGCGGAGGTGGCGGAGGTTCGCAAAGCGAGCTTCCATGGAGAGATAAAGACGAAGACGATTTGCAATGGGCTCGCAGATGCGCTCGTGCTGCCAGTCGTTCGTTAGGAAAGAAAACGAAAATAGGATTAAAACGATAAGCGCATGAAGAAGAAATTTGATTTTTCCGCAGAAATGGCAGAAGCGGAATCCATAAAGTCCAATCCTAAGAATGAATATCAGGAGGAAGAAAATCGCCTACTCGATATCAATGCACAAGAACTTGTCAAGCTGAATGACAACGTGTTCAAGTTGAGAACGGATGTTAAAAATCTGTCCAACTCTATACGAGAGTGTAAACCTATCATTTCTGAAGAAATGCAGAAGATGGCAGTAGAATTTGGCGCAAGGCTTCTATGTGATTTTCTCAGTCAGATTGAAAGCAAATGCAAGGAAGCCGAGCGGAGAATAAAGAAAGCCGACAATGCCATCCATATTCCGGCTACCACATTTTATATCACCATTATAATACTGGTAGCCCTATCTTCTTTTTTCGTCAGCATGATAGTGGCCAATGCAGAAATATTGCATTCAGCGTTGATATGGAAAGCAGTCGTTATCTATATTCTTATTGCAATTTTGGGGATTGCCATGGCTATAATCGTACCGAAGATTTTGGATAAATGGACGTAATTGAAAGTTTACGAATCTTTAGAAAGCAACTATCATTGGCATTTGTTTGGTCGTATCATAGGCTATAACAATCCTGTAACCGCCGTAACTGTTACGGTGGTTACGGAATTGTTGTATAGTTCTGCGATTTGACATTTGAACTAAAAGTGCATACAAGCTATACTTCAATCAACATAGCTATTTTCTTTGAACTTGTCGGGTACATGTCGGGCATCTTCTACGTTTTATTTAACAATGACTGAGCTTAGTGCATTTTCACTTGGACTTGCTAACTTAGACCGTTTTTCTCCAAATGATCGCACAGAAGTTACATACCAGTAAAATGCTATTTGCCAAGCGACTTGAACATCTTGGCGATACAACGTTTCTTTTGTTCCATATTTGGATGGACATAAAGATTGAGCGTGGTACTGATATTTGAGTGTCCCAGCAATACACTGACTGTTTTATAGTCACAATTGCTTTCTATACAGCGAGTCGCAAAGCTATGCCTAAGCCCATGAAATTTCAATTTGGGGATACCAAGGTGCTCCATCAACCGTTTGTAATAATTGCGATATGTTCGTGGTTCTGTGGGCAATGGTTCATTGGTGAGTATGTAGTAATCCGCATTTACCACTTTTTTCAGTGGTTTCACCAATGCAAGCAACTCCTTGCTCATAGGAATTTCACGGCAGGAGTTCTTTGTTTTAGGCGTATTGATAACCAGCTCAGTATGTTTCATTTCACCTTCGATAATATAAATACGCTCTATGGTACGCTGAACGCTGATAGTTCCGCTATCGACATCAATGTCACTCCAGCGTAAAGCACAAACTTCACCAATACGAAGTCCGGTGCTTAGGCTTATATAGATGCCTAAATTACGGAATGTGAAATTTTGACGAATGTAGTCCAATATTTTCTTGTGATGGGCTACAGTCAACACCTCCAGCTCCTTGTTCTTTTCTGTTGTAGGATATTTTATGTCCCATTCTGAATAATTCATCCATTCGTGTTTTACTCCGAACTTCATCACCATTTTGAGCACAATAAGAATGTCCTTTACCGATTTTACACTCATACCACCATTGAGTTTTTGTAGTACAAAATCTTGTACCGCTTTCTCGCTTAACGCATCACTTTCACCAAAATATGGTAAAAGATGGTTTTCCAGAATCAACATATAAGCTGCAAATGTTGATTGCTTCACATACGGACGCTTGTCTTCTCGCCAAGCCATCGCAATTTCTCTAATTGATTTCTTTGTCATAATTGCTTTTTTAGGGGTTTCCTATAATTAGAGAAATATAATGGGCAATGTTCCCCATTTGAGATTTCCGGAGTTTAGTGGAGAGTGGAAGAAATGCAAGTTGGGAGATTTGTGTAATGTATTAATGTGTAAACGTATTTTAGTTTCTCAAACAAACACAGAGGATGGTGTTCCTTTTTATAAGATTGGAACAATTGGTAGTACTCCAGATGCCTATATATCGAAAGAATTATTTGACGACTATAAGGTGAAGTATAACTATCCTCGTAAGGGAGAGGTTATGATAACTTGTGCAGGAACAGTAGGAAAATGTGTCGTCTATGATGGGGAAGATGCGTATTTCCAAGATTCAAATATTGTGTGGATTGATAATCCTACACAATATATAAGCAATGGATTCTTATTTCATCTTTTGAGTAAAGTAGATTGGCGAAAATTAAATTCTACAACAATAATCAGAATTTACAATGATGATTTGCGCAACTTGAAAATGAGTTATCCACGAAAAGAAGAACAGCAAAAGATAAGTCATTTACTGTCACTTCTTGATGAGCGCATTGCCACCCAAAACAAAATCATTGAGGATTTGAAAAAGCTAAAGTCTGCGATTTCAGAAAGACTTTTCAATGCCATAAAAGGTGATGTTGTTGTATTGGAAGATATAGGTGATGTAGTTAAAGGCAAACAAATCAATGGTGAATTTCTTTCAGAAAGTGGCAAGTATTATGTTATGAATGGAGGAATAGAGCCATCTGGATTTTATAACGATTATAATGTAGAAGCTAACACCATCTCAATAAGTGAGGGTGGCAACTCTTGCGGTTATGTACAATTCAACGCCTGTCCTTTTTGGAGTGGCGGACATTGCTACACAATTCAAAATACTACGGATAATGTAAAAACGGAATACCTGTACCAATTTCTAAAATCAAAGGAGAGTGAAATAATGAAACTTCGTATAGGTTCTGGATTGCCAAACATTCAGAAAAAGGATTTGGCAAAATTTAAAATAACTATACCGAACATCTCTGAACAAAAAGTAATTTCGGCTTTTCTCTCTTCATTTGAAAGAAAAGCCGATGTCGAGATGAATTTTGTAAACTTGTTGCTTGAAGAAAAGCAATATTTACTCCGTCAGATGTTTATATGAACATTTGGTGAAGCAAATAAGTCTTCTGTTGCTGGACGAATTGCAAGATTTTCATTTCCAAATCAATCTTTTGCGCCAATTTTGACAGATGGAGATCAACTTGTTTTTGTTTCTCGATTGATGGTATCACAATTGGAATGTTGCAAAGCTCCTCATAAGAAAGGCAAAGCCTTACACTTCCTTCCAATCTCTTTTGTATGTGATAGAAGAAATTTCTGGATTCAAAGAAAAGTTCAAGATATTCTGGCAGTAAGCAGTCCTTTGTACGAAAACAAATGTACATTGGACTGACAATGCCAGTCTCAAATTTTGTAAGGCGAGCAATTGATCCCACGTTTATTCTTGCAGGGTTATAAGCAAAGTCATTCTTTTCTACAATTTTGTAATTTGATGTGTCGTCACTTGCAACATTCCTATCTTCAAATTGTTCGCTTTGCTTTATAAATCCTTGGCGATTACTAACTGATAATACATTGCATAGATGATTATCCTTGTTTCGTTTTGATATTTGTACAATAGCACCCCCTATATGGGAATGGTAGCTATCTTTGGGGCTATATTCTATTTCAATAATCGCAGACCTATAGACTTCATAATCCTTAATCAGAGGAATTATGGTTGAACTGCAAAAGCGAGGACTGTCAAATGGGACTTGGAAGAAGGTTCTCCTTTCCAATGTTCTTACCGAAAGAAATGAATTGAATAAGAGCCTTTACCCAGTTTATTCCGTGTCTGTTATTCAAGGAATTGTAAATCAAATGGAATATCTTGGTCGCTCGTTCGCTGCCAGTGATACATCAAAATATCATGTGGTACATTATGGTGATTTGGTATATACGAAAAGTCCAACAGGTTCATTTCCTTACGGAATTATAAAGCAAAGTTACAATCAAAACGAAGTCGCTGTGTCACCTCTATATGGAGTTTATGAGCCTAAAACATTTTCAACGGGTGTGTTCTTGCATGAGTATTTCAAGAGTGAATTGAATACTCTGAACTATCTTCACCCTCTCGTTCAGAAAGGAGCAAAGAACACAATAAATATTGCCAACCAACGCTTCTTAGAGAGCTATGTCGCTATTCCCAGTAATGCTAACGAACTGTTAGCAATATCAAAATTGTTATGCTCGTTAAATACAAAACTGGAATTTCTGCAAAACATACTAAAACAATCTCAAGGACAAAAGCAGTATCTACTTCGTCAGATGTTCATATAAACATCTGACGAAGCAAGTATTGCTTCTGCAAATTATAGTTTACCAGAGCATTCTGTTCTGCTAATAGTTTACTATCTATTGTAGATAACAACTTGGTATATTTAAATTGCTCTGAATGTGACGGACAAAAGACTTTTGCTTTTCCATAGTCCTTGAAATATATGTGAGGTATCGCCATACCAGTTTTATAAGGTTCAAAGTTGAAGACCGTCAGCAAATAATAAAGGTATTGGAGAGAATAACCTTCTTTGGCTTGTAAGGTGTTCAATGTGCCTGCCGCAGAGCACTTGCCTGCCACGTAAAAAACAGTTCCAACTCCTGAACCATCTTTGATAATATAAATGGCTTCATTGAGGGTTGCGTAACAATCAAGGTATCCAACTATGCCATTAGCACCATATACAGGATATGTACCACTTTCTAAGACCTCACTTTCTTGTAAAGTTGAGGAATTGCAAATCATGCAATCCGACAAACGTACATTTGGCTTCCCCCTATGCACCATATTCTGTGCAATTCCTCTGATTAAGGATTTCAATTTATAAATGATTTTGTTTTGGGTTGCAATGCGCTTGTCTATGAGAGACAATAGACGTGTTATCTTCTTTTGTTCCTCGATGGCAGGATGATAAACTCTAATATGCTTTAAGTTTTCACCATACAGGTGTACGACAGAAACACCTTGGGCAACACGAGCAATGTCTTTTTTACGAGTACCATTAAGTTGATAAGCGAAGAATCCTCCATCATTATTTTTGAGTCTTATGATGTTCAAATCGCCACCCAGCAGGATGTTATTAAACGGAACACATCGAGCTGTTGATATGTCTATAGCAGTTTCTCCAGAACATGGAATTATGACATCATTTGCCTTACTTTTAACCAGCAATGATGAATCCAACTCTGTTCTACTATATACCTCGTTTATTATTTCTGATTTGTATTTTGTATAAAGTTCACCATACAATATGCAAGGAGAACCATACTCAGATAATCGATCTTTCGATATTCCACTGCCTTTTGTTATCTCTGCGATTTTTCCAAGTTTGGTTTCCTTCCACTCCTCCGTGAACTCCGGAAATCTCAAATGGGGAACATTGAGGATTTTATTTTCGTTATTATTTGCCATAATCATTATTCTTTATCAGGGTTAATATCAAACGGCAACAATTTGTCGCCATTATTAAACCGGTCGAAATCAGAGATAAAAGAACGGTCTTGAATCACTTTATATTTCTCGTACTCGCCATACGCCTTCTCTCGTGCTGCTTCTTGTGAAACTTTACCGGCAGTATCTTGTGCCTTATAATCCATAGTGCCAAGAAACTGTTCAAGACGTTGCTTCCAATCTTCCATCGTTGTTATAATGTGACGTTGGGCACGAAGCTCTGCAAATTCAAGGAATGCGTTAGTTACGCCGTTAAGTTCGGAAATCTCTTTGTCTGACAAATAGTTCTTTGCCACAATCGTATCGGACTTCTGGACTCTACCATCGGGCGCTTTCTTCCATGTGGTCAATCCCATGTGTTCTTTATCTGCATTGGCCCGTTCTACAATCAGTTCCGCAGCCGTATGTCCATGAACTGCATAGTGCATCTTGTTCTGAACCTTTTTGAAAAATAGGCGTGTAGTCGGTGCATCCTTGTTATAGTCTATTGCCGTAGCATAGATATCCGTGAGCTTCTGATAAAAACGACGCTCACTCAGCCTTATCTCCCTTATTTCGGCAAGCAAATGTTCAAAGTAATCCATACCTAAGAAAGCCCCGTTCTCCATTCTCTTGTGATCAAGCACATAACCACGGATAGCAAACTGACGAAGCACAAACGTACACCACTGTCGGAACTGGGTGGCACGAACAGAATTGACTCTATATCCAACACTGATAATGGCATCAAGATTATAGAACATCGTTTGATAATTCTTCCCGTCTGCGGCAGTTGCCGAGTTTTTCTCGGTAACTGAATCTTTGACAAGTTCCCCGGATGCAAATATATTCTTTAAGTGCAGTCCAATATTGTCAGTAGAGCAATCAAAAAGCTGCGCCATAGCCTTTTGTGTCGCCCAAATGGTCTCATTCTTATACATCACCTGAATCCCATCCTCTTGACCTTCAAGTATAAAGATGAGAAACTCAGCCGTGCTATTTCGTATCACTATATTTTGCGCCATAATTATAAGGTATTCCTGTCCATAACTTAATAATGTTCAGTTGTAGTCTATTGCGTACCACCTTTCTTACCCAAATCCTCGATAGTTTTTATTGACAACAGATAATCGTGTTCCACCTGTCTCTTATACACATCTCCGAGCCCACGAGACGCGTAGTAATCTCG
>OWII01000667.1_pt1 | contig 17861 bp, 4 predicted proteins | sample 1732591 | NCBI WGS metagenome assembly OWII01 (sample SAMN05065732, study PRJEB22554) | human gut metagenome | biome: ENVO:2100002; feature: ENVO:00000062; material: ENVO:00002003 | host: Homo sapiens | place: USA | reverse complement strand
GATTACTACGCGTCTCGTGGGCTCGGAGATGTGTATAAGAGACAGCTATTATATCGATAGTAGCATTTATTGGCTTGATCAGTGAATATATTTAAAATGTAAAAAGATAGCGGGTGACACCAACGCCACCCGCCACTTTACCTATTCACCATTAGCTATCTCATTCATCATAGCTTTCAAATCGTATAACTCCATTTCCAATCTTTCATCATCTACCTTTTTCAAATACTCACCCATTGATTGATACAATTTGTTAAGATTATTAAACTCTACATATCCACGATATTCATCGCTCATCATAAGATCATTCAATTTTTTCTGATACTCTGCTATATCAAAACTATCGTTCTGTGGATTAGACAATTCTTTACGATATCCTCTCAATCTTTGTCCGATCTTATCCATTTCCTCCAAATTCTCATAATAAGCGTTATCTATGGCTTTCTTTTTCGTCCGCTCATCACCACTCTTTATAAGACGGTTCCCGACAGGGATATTCCTCCAGTCAAAATCACGACTACCCCAAGCGGTTTCAGCGGATTTGACCATCTGGGAACGTGTAGCCTCAATACCTCCGAAATAGCCGTCCAATATATGTTCTATAATGGCTGGGTTTAGGTTAACGGTACCCGTAGTGTATTTATCTCCTCCGGTCAGTTCATTGGCATATTTAGTCATTGCCAATATAGCGGGATCCACGCTCTTAAAAGCCTTTGTCCATTCCGGCATACCCTTGTTGAAGTCGTTATCCTTATATAAAGGCAAACCTGTCCAATCCTTGTTATCTCCGGCCTCAATCAATGGCTTTACCGAGCTTGGGACGAAAGCGGAGAATCCTCCACCTCCCTCCATCATGTCCAAAGGAAGAACCTGTGACATTTGCTCCGCTATCTTCATGGCCATCTTTTTATCGGTATACTTCTCCTTTCCGGAAACTATTCCAGAAGACATTTCTCCTAGTCCATATATAGCCCTTAACTCTATGGGCATAGGAATTGTAATCCAATTTCCTCCACCGTTACGGAAACAGATATTATTACGTCTCACGTATTCCGGAAGATCGTAGTAATCATCATCTTCATCATCCCAAAATGCGGCCGCGAGCATAGGCATGATCGTGCCAAGCAAATAGAAAGAGGATGCTAACCCCAAGAATTTCTTGGGATTATCTTTGGCCAACCTTCCGAAATTATACATACCTTGTACACCAGCGTTCCAAAACACATACATGGATCTTGACAATCCAGACGTGAAAGCGCTAGCGTTACCTATCTTGGTTTGCCCCTCAGTATTCAAGAATTTCGAACCCGCCCCTTTCTTATTGAAGTTTACGGATATCTCCTTAGCGTCATAAATGGATTTATCCATGCTTCGCCCCATTTCCCTAGAAGTAAGAAATGCGGCGAACCTAGCGCAATTCTCGACGCTCTTATTGAACAAGTCCATCCATTCACCTAGTATTTTCAAAGTCTTTCCGATAGATACCTTTTGCTTGGAGTATTGAAGTTCTTTTTGGATCGCCTTTTTCTTGGCTTCCACGTCTCTCAAATTGGTGTATCCGGTCTCTCCTCCTCTCATTACAAAATCATGATATGCCTTATTCAATGGATCGCTCATATCCAACGTACCGTTCTCATACCCCTTGACCAGACGATACATATTGATCGGGTTTACCATAGCGAAATTCTTATTGAACTTCCATGCGTATACAGGACTTTCCTTGACCCATACGGTAGTATTCGAATAAAGAGCGTCACGGAGGAAGTTACTTACCATGAAATTCGGGTTACGTGTCGTAAAGTTAGCCGCCAAGTTTCGATTCAGCCATCCGGCGTATCTCTCCACGGTACCGAACCATCCTTTCGTATTATCCGGGTTTGTAAGCCCGTTCAACGCTTGAGCGGCCCTTGGGTTCCCGTTTATGGTAAGTAAGTATTCTTTGCCGGCTCTCTTTACGATCACTTGATGCTCCTTCAAGTCCTTTGGCAATATCTTGTAAGGTATCCCTATAGCATCCCTTGAACGTCTAACATTAGATCCTTTTTCATTGGATAGCTCCTCCATGCGTTTGTTGAAAGATTCCACGATAGACTCCACCTGTTCCGGATTGGCGTTAGATGGTATATCCGGGAAAACGGCGATCCACTCACCGGAAGCCTCGTCAAGACGAACCCACATTTCGCTTACGCTCACGAGATCCGTCTTATGGTTTTGTACCATTGTCAAAAACTTTTGCTTCATCAAGTTCCTATTCCCTTGCATGATTCCGCTCTCTGCCATATTAGCGATCGTCGCTATAGGATCGTCAGCCTTGCTCTTTCGCCCAACGACAGTCTTTATAGGGGCGTTGAACGTTTGGCTTTCGGATGTAAGATAAGCGTAAACCTCATCTGCCGTAGTCTCCTCCCATCCACGCAAAGGCACATAGAACTGATACATATCGCTGATCGAATCAAACGTATTTTGGCTCATAAGCCCGCTATCCCGTTGCTTTGCCAATATAGCGTCAGTGGCTCTTTTGACAGAGGCCGATAATTCCGATGTATCATATCTTGACTCGTAATCCAATACGTATCTCCTTGCTGAATCCGGATCATACCCCGTGTTATCCTCGTTAGGATACATGGACGTGAATCCGCTGAAATCATCAGAAAGATTAGCTCCGTATTCCTCGGCAAGCCTATCCATTTCTGATTGCTGCTCTTCCCAAGACCTACCGTTCTCACGTATCTCATTCCTTCTCCCGATATACTCGTCAAGCAGGGATTTATATGTTTCCGAGTTTTGTGACAACGCTCGTTTAACGGCCATTTCCCTGTTACGCTCAATACCATGCTTGGTTATAAGGTAATCCCTTATCTCATCAATGGTGGATCCCATCTTTTCCAATCGTGACATCGCTTTTAAGATAGGCTCGAAAGCCGCTTTCCTATAAGCGTTGAACTCAGCTTCATTAACAGAGGAAAGGGCATTCTCGGCCATATAAGCGTTCTCATAATCCAATATACGACTCCTCGTTGCCTTTGCCACGGCATCCTGCAATGTTTTAAGCCCTAGCATAGAATCCTGAAACGCCTCCTGAAATTGATAGGATGATGTAGATAGGGTACGCTCATATTGATCTTTGGCGGAACCTACCTGTTTCTCTACTACTTGGATATCATTATCAGCGAACAATACCGACTCATTCCATGCGTTCTCCCTAAAACGGATTGTTTTCTCTGCGAAAGTGAAATCATCCGTCTTTTCCCTTACGCTTTCTCCAACGCCTCTACCCTTGTTTTCAGATCCTGCACGTCCGATGACAGTCCGCTCACCGTCGATTCCATCCCGGACACTTCCGTTCCTATCGACCGTATCTCCTCCGTCAAGTTGGTCTCCATCGTTGTCAACTTGGCCATCAGTCTCCCTTCCATTTCGGTCAGTTGCGTTTTCAGTTCCGTCAATAGAGTTTTCAACTCCCCTTGGTTTGTCGATATGGTCTCGTTCACTTTCGTTTCCGTTCTCATCAACGCCCTCGATTGTCTCGAGTTCCCTTCCAGTACCTTTTGTTTCAGAAGGTTGTTTTCCTTTTTCAGGTTCAATATCTCTTTCGATTGATCCATTTTCGTTCAAATTTATATTGTTAAGACCTAATCTATTTCTCATCACGATATCCTCGGCCACATCCATCAAGTTTCCTTGCTCCAAGTTCTTATAGCTTCTCCAGAGGATATAACGAAGGTTATTATCCGATAACTTGAAATCAAGGCTAATACCGGCCTTTCTCAACATATCAAGAAAAGAGTCCTTGATCTTTTCCCATAACGAACGCTCGGCCTTGTTATCGAAACCACGTTCCGCTAATTCAGCGATGTATTCCTCTGTAGCCTCACGCAAGTTAAGAGGATTGCCTTTAGTCCGGTCAATGATATTTTTCCGGATATCCTCGTTGGCGTTCCGATACACGTTATCAAGGAAAGTATCGAAATCATCCCTGAATAGCTCACGTAACCCATGATGCCCTACCACCTCATGGAGGAAAGTCCTTTGAGCGTCACCTACGGACGTGGAATTAGGTGATACTATGACTATCTCCCCGGTAGAAGTATCATACCAGCCTTTGGAATCTCTCTTACGGGCCAACATATTCTCATCCGTATCGTTTATATCGTCCACGTCATGGATTACCCTGACAGGGGTATTAAGCTTGTTTGACCAATCGTTGATTGAGGATTCAATAGAACTTACATTATCCTGATTATTAGTTGTATCTACTCCCATGAATCGAAATCGAGTCTCTCCTTCCTCTTTTACCAACGTACCATCAACGTCAAGAGTTGATTCTAACTGAATATCCTCAGCTTTAGCTTTTTCAACTAATTGTCTCTGCAGATCATTAACCTCTGCCTGAGCCGCATTAAGTTCATCCTCTTTTCCCCACGGTTTCTTAACGGCTTCCTCTAATCCCGCTATCTTGTTTTCCTCTGCCTTTATTTTAGCGGCTATATCTGAGACGGATTTAGCGGGAATTCCCAACTGCCTGTCAATGCTAGCCATCAAACCCCTGCCGCCGCTAAAATCACGATTCTCAACCAGTTTTTCCTTACCTAAATATAAGCTATAGACCATCATACCTTCATTGAAATGCACGATTGCCTCGCCTTTTCCTCCATTGAGACTGATTTTCAGAGGAGGGGTGTTTCTGTCAAGCGTATATCTATCATAGTAATCATCAATAATGGGCGTAAGCTCATTCGATATACCATCGCTGAAAGTATTGCCTTTAACAGTCACGGACTCAACCCCATCAGGGAAGTTCTCTTTTACGATATTGGCGTTCCTTTCCATGATATCCTTCCGGCTGTTGTATTCTTGTATCCTAAGTTTGGAGTTAGATATAGAGTCACGCATGGAAGACTTACTGTTAAGATCGCTCCTCTTGGAGTTTTGCAGTTTCTTTAACTTGTTCTGTGCCACAAACAGCAGTTGGGCGGTCTTATCTCCGGATAACGTCGCCGCCATCTCACTAAAGGTCATTCCAGACGGATCACTATCGTCTTGCTCCTCCATGACACGAGACGATATATCGCCCTTCATCATCTGGTTGATGAAGTTTTGTTTTATACGAAGCCTGTCATAGGCGGTAGCGTCAAGGGTACCTTTAACCCCATATGTGACGATGTTCACCGGTTTATCCCATGTGGCGTATAAGTTTCCTTGTCGTAAGATACGACCGTTGCGTTGCTCAAAATCCATAGGCCTGATTGGAGCGTCAATATGATGCAGGGCGAATAGACGATCTTGCACGTTGACACCCACTCCCATTTTCTCAGTGCTTCCAATAAGAATGCGCACATCCCCATTACGGACCTTATCGAACAAGGCGTTTCTCCTTTCTCCCTCATAATTGCCAACGATAGCTATCTGATTAGACGGAATACCTCCCTTGGTAAGCTTTTCCTTTATATCGTTGTACAAATTAAACTGAGGAACAGATAAATCGACATCGAATAAATCCATTTTAGGAGTCTCAGAAGGGGATTGATAACTATCACAGAATATAAGTTGCGTGCCTTTGTCCTTATCGCTCTCCTTATATAATCTCAACACGTTATCGACCACCTTGTTTGTCTTGCTATCAGGATTGTCGGGAAATGTAGGATTAAGCAAGCGAAGGTCAATCGCAGCCTGTTTAGCCTTGCTGAACACGACCAAGGGTAGTGCGCTCTTATCCTTCTTCTCTTTTCCTGTCAATTTGTTATAATCCTCTAATTCCTTGATAAGGGTTTGCATGACATCCTCCAAGTCCTCGTTCTTCTCGACAATGACATTGGTCATCTTATTGTCTTTCAACTTAGGGATATTCTTGTCTTCCTTGAACTCCTTGACATCCTCTGTCAAGACAACGTCCGTATGGCTCCTGAACGCCTTTATAAGCTCCGGGACATTCGTATAGCTCTTGAACCTCTCGGCTATCTTAAAGTTACCGGTAGCGGTAAACTCCAATGACGGCTCAACCGTTCCAAAAGTGGTAGCGAACTCGTCAAAGCTATTGATATTATATGCGTCTAGGATATCGGGTGCCACGAAATTCATCATAGTCCAGACCTCTGCCATTGTATTAGTGATAGGGGTACCGGTTGCCAGAACCACGTTTCGACCACCATTATTCTCAGATATCCATTGGGCTTTTAGCAACATACTATTAGCTCTTTGTGACGCGCTCGTATCGATACCTTTAACGTTCGACATCTTGCTTGGAAACCCGATCTTCTTATAATTATGCGCCTCGTCAATGAACAAAGCGTCAACACCCATTTGCTCAAACGTCATGACGTTATCAGTCCGCCTGTCAAGAATACGCTCCGTCTTGGCCGTGATAGTCTCCGCAGTCTTTGCCTTGCCCTTTACGTTTTTCCCTTTCTTTATACCTTCCAGAGAATCACGCATACTTTTGGCCTCCCTTTTCAATCTCTCCTGTAAAGCCTTGTCTTCTATGCGATCGACAGCCTCCTCAAAATCATCTATACGCTTTTGGATATATGCCTTTTTCCTTTCCTCGCTATCCGGGATAAACGCCATGAATGACTGTGGGACAACGATAGCGTCAAAATCTCCGGTAGCTATAAGATTGAACAGCCTTGTCCTATTATCGGCGTTACGCTCCTCCTTTGTCGGAGATAGAATCTTAGCGGAAGGATACAGTTTATAAAAGTCACGGACGAAATCCTCTAGGGTAGCGTTTTGGACAACGATCATGGGTTTCTTCGCTATACCTAGCCGTCTCATTTCCATAGCGGACGTAATCATGGTAAAGGTCTTTCCCGTACCGACTTGGTGAGCGAGTAACGTGCTCTCGGATAGACAACGTTGCACCGCCTTGCTCTGGTGATCCCTGAGTGTTATATTCTTATTAGCGTTAGGATAATGCTCAAAAACCGGTTTGTCATACTTTTTTATTACATAGTTGTTATATTTATCATTATACACGTCCTCAATACGACCATGGAACATCGTTTTAGAATCAATATACTCCACGAACTTATCGGACATGTCGGATATTTTCTCGGCAACGGCCTGTGTCTCCTGCTCGTTTACGACCCTTCTCGTTTTCTGCTTACCGTCCTCATAATATTTAATCTCGTCATAAACCTTGGGTTTACGTTGGTTAAGAGCGGCCTTGAACACGTCTATAGCGTCCATTCTCTCAGTCTTGAATTGACCGGCTTTAGCGTAATCGGTTATGAACGCCCTCTTATCAAGAATATACTCACCGATCTCCGGGATAAAATTAGCGTTAGCGTAAGATATACCCAGTACATTATCAGCGAAATTATTTATAAACTCAGACGGGATCCATGTAGTCCCCAGTCGATAACTTATCTCACCATAGGGTATACGTTCTGGCTGTACGGCTTCCAAGTCATCCACGTTTTTTTGAAACTCCGGATGATCTTCCAAGGCCGCCCTAGCCTCGACCAACTTATCTTTTACGTTTCCAGAGAGATATTCGCTCTTATCTATTATATTGCCGGTAACAGGATCCCTATAAGCGATTCCCTTCTCTAGTATCTCGTTTGTCACGTTCACCTCATCCATACCCGTTATCTTCGAGATATAAGGTATATCAATATTACCTTTATATGACTTGCTTATATTGACGGCATCCAAGACATTATCCGCTTTTGTCGGTAGCTCGAATGGATAACTTACACGCTTATTCAAGATACCATCCGCTTTCGAGACTTCCCATACCATAGATTTTCCGGTCGTGGAAGGTACCCTTCTAACGGTCTCCAAAGAGAAGGGTAATCCATGCTCAACATCCTCGGCGAAAATATCGTCCAAAGCCTTGTTCCTGTTAAGTGTCCCATATTTGTACACGAAAGCATCATATACTTTGTTTAGCCTTTTCCTAGCGGGCTCGGGGTCTACACCCTTTGTTTGCTCATCATGGATAAGATCGTATAGATTTTTCTTTATATCATTGTAATCATTTACCGCATCCGCTATTTTCCGGGTCTTACCATTATGAACGAACGTAGGATTTGCCTTAATCGGTTTTAACGAGTCCCCATCTAAAACAAAGACATTGCCATTCTGGACGGTAATAGTACCATTTTTCAAAGTGGAGTCACCCGCAACCTCCGGCTCTTTAGTCTCTACAACACCTGATAGGATATTCTTTGGTAAGTTATCAATAGCGTTAAATAGCTCCTTGCTTAAATCGGCCCCGGGTTTGGCTTTCAATGTTTGGGACGCTCCACTATATAGGCCTCCGCTACCAGCGTCGTAAGCGGTCATCATATCACCTAACATCATATCGGGATGATTGGAGAAATACTCGTTCACCATGATAGGCTTGCTCCTTTTATCCCCGTCCTCCATATAAGTTCCTTCACCTATTTGCGTTGTAGTAGTGAACCCTATCCCATTCGAAGGTTCCCCATACTTTCTTTTACGGAATATAACGATGTCAGCCGTGACACTCGTGCCGGCCCCTTTCTGGAAAGCGTCATTAGGCAATCGGATAGCTCCGACCAGATCATAACCGTTTCCACTCACGTACTCACGGAACTTACTATCGGCCCCATCCATCGTAGCCGAGGACGTGACGAATACGCCGAGACCACCTTCTTTCAATTCCAGAAGCCCCTTTAGGATAAAATAATTATGGAGATTATAAGAGGAACCAAGTTTTTTCCTGAATTGCTTATCTAAAACCTTGTCATATGGAGCATTTTTCCCGAATGGGACGTTGGTGATAACTAAGTCTTTCGAGTTTGGAAAAAACGCTTTCTCATATCCCTGCACCTTTATATTAGCGTCAGGATATAAGGCCTTTGCCATACGACCGGACAAACTATCTATCTCGAACCCGCTTATACTTGAGTTTTCAGATATAGACCTAGGCATCATACCGATTATGTTACCTATACCCATAGCGGGTTCACTGATATTGCCACCCTTGAATCCAAGTTTCTCCGTTATTCCCCATAAGCTTTCCACGACCTCGGACGGGGTATAATGAGAGGTTGTCGTGGAACGGACGGCACTGTCGAACTCTTCTTTACTTAATAAGGATTTTAGTTTCTCGTAATAACGTAGATACTTATCATTCCAATTTCGGTCCTTAGTCCAATTGTTGTCACGCACGTTGTATTTGCCTTCGTTCAAGGCTTCGGCCAAACCTCCCCATCCAACGTACCTTGACATCTTGGCTTGTTGTTCCGGGGTAGGTTTTCCTTGGCCGTCCTCTACGTCTTTCAGCGTTTCTATCGCCTCAATATTGGCTTTTAGCTTGGATATATCACCGGAAGGAAGCTCAATACCTTTCTCCGGGAAGCTGAAATTGTTTTGATTCCTTACAACAGGCCGCTTGTCGCTGTCGCTGATAGGTATTCCTCGGCCTCGCTCCGTGTCAAGCACATCACTTCCATGCACGCCTCCACGGTCTCCTCCGCGTTCAGATCCTCGATCCTCTTCCCGTGCTTTTCTTCCCACGCCTTGATCCGCTCTTGAATTTCCTTGCTCATTGTCTTTAATATTATTAGGAGTGAATAAATCGTTACCATACAAAGGTAATGGTTTGTCCTTGTTGTCCGTTTGCTTTTTCCGGCTATTTTTTATTTTTTTCTTCGCGGCAATCGCTTGTCCGGCAATCTCAGTCTCTCTAACCACGGTCTCGGCGGCATCCATTATATCCGGGACAGGCTTGTCAAAATTAGCTACATCAAACGAACGGACATCCTCATAAGTGGTCATATCCTTATCCCATCCGTTCTCTCCTACTTCCGGCAAATCCCTCGCTCCATTGTAGAATGCTTTAAGATACGGTCGTATAGCGTCACCTAGATCATCGATCATTGCCTTTGAGTAATCAGAGAACTTACGCAATCCTTTCTCTATATGATAAACCGCCATTTCAGTACCTATCGCCAATATCTCAGGATCAACACCCATATTCATTTGACCGCCTAGTTTCCTGCGCATGCGCTCACGGAGTTCCGCATACCGTTCATCGGTAACAAGGCGGTTACCGCTAGGGGTAACGGTACGATCGCTCAATTTGGCTTTGCCCTTATCGTTGATATCACCAATAAGGTTTTCTACATTTACCTTTTGAGGCTCTACAACCCTGCGTGTGTCTTCAAGAGAAATAGGTTGCGCATCGCTTACGGCATCGGTATCGCCAAGAATGGTATCGGCCAACCGCCTTGCGCTTTCATCGCTACGCATCATGAAACCTCGCTGTTCCCTGTCATACCAACCCTTTTCAGCCTTGGCCAGCTCTTTGGCGGCACGTTGCTGTTCCTTCGATAATTCATTACCGAACTTCAATAACCGCATATCAAGAACTTTTCCTTTCTTGGTAGTATATTGGGAGGGAACAATGCTATAATTATCAGAATCATTATTTTTAGAAATATCGCTTTCCTCCTGTTTAATTCCCTTATACTCATAGAAGGGCTTTGTTTTGCGAGTCGAGGAATCAATCCATTTCTTGAACTCATCCAACGCTACCCCGGTAATGTTACCTAACCCTTGCCAACCGTCCTCATAGTTTGAGAAGTAAGCTGACCTAGCGTCTTCCAATGAAGGGAATCCCATCATAACCTTATGCTCATCGAATGAGCCATCAGTATTCACCTGATCCACGACATATACCATATCACTATTCATATCCGGACCTAGGAATACGTCTATATGATCACCATCCACACTTTCAGTACCTCGAATGTAACCGTAAGTGTTATTCATGACCTGCGACCACTCCTTTCCGCTAGCGTCCTTACCGGAACGGACGGAACCGGAGGGCTGCTCTATGGTGACATCGAAACCGTTTATCTTTATATGGCCTTTCTTGTAATTGCCGGCCTCTTTCTGCGCCTCGGTTGGATTGGTATCAACCTTTAGCTCCTCTTCGTGCAATCTCTTAGCCTCAACTATGCGCTCGGCGTAGTCCAATGGGTTCTCGTTCTTCTTTTGGGACGGGGGAACAAAAGGTTTATCCTTCTTGTTTGGGTCATATTCATAGAATACGTTCCCTTTTGCGTCACGGATTTGAAAAGAAACTCCTTCAATAAATTTAGCAGGAAGTATTCCCACAAGCGATTGTAACCTTTCCCGCTTGACCATTGAGGCAAACGCTAGTCTATCTACCGTCCTGCCGTTCCCTAAATCAATCGCCCTGTATCTATTTTCATCCGGGAAACGTACATAAACAAAATAATTCCTCCCGTCGTTCGGAACGTTGTCAAGCCAGTTGTTACCAGTTGCGTTATTTTTAGAGGCTACTTCTCCAGATGCGCTTTCTTGTGTAACTCCATCCGTGCGATCAATGTCGGGACCAGCCGATTCTTTTCCCTCAACCTCTCCAGTTCCCCCGGTCTGATCAAGTTGTTCTCTTGGCAGTACCTCGCCGCCTCCCTCGCGTAAGCCATCGCCTCCGCTTTCGTCATTGCCTTCAATGTTTTCATTTTCTATCGGTTTATTTTGCGCTAAGATAGCGTCTATTTCATTTTGTTCGTCAATTATGGCCTGTATTTCATCCACGATTTGCGAATCAAGCTCGCCTCGCTCCTCATCAGTCAATTGTTTCTCCGAGAAATCACGTACCATGCTTTCCTCATACGCCTCGTATTCCTCCGGGGACATATGATAATTCTCCTCACACCACTCTGTGTAAGCGTTGTACTCGGCCTGTCTCTCACGCTCAGCGATCGCCTCACGGTTCCTCTTGACATAATCGATCAAGTCTCCACGTGTATGAGCGGAAGACAAGACCTCTATGATAGCGTCCCTTCCGGCGTTCGTATCGTTCTCATCGAAGAAGTTAGTTCCATTCTCCTTATCGGCAAGCTCCAATATCTCACCTGCCCTCTCTATATTAACACCGCCTTTCTCCGGAGAGGCGAACAATCCAAACATTCTTGCAGTCTCATTATTCCCGGCACCGGTCTCTTTCTTGTAACTGTCACGTGTCAATTTGATCGCCCCATTAGCCAGCATCATGGCCGCAAGCTCCTCTCCGCTCATAGGATCACCCATTACGGAGATATCCTTTGCTATGACATCACCCGGCTTCTTGCTGGCCTCCTTGATATCATCATCAAGATTAGCCCAGAAATCAGCCTCGACCTTGATCGCCTCATATTCTTGTCGGGCTTTTATCAATGCGGCCTCGGCCTTATCCTCTTTTCCGATAGGGGTGTCATCGTATGCCTCTTGCGCCTTTTCCAAGGCATCAGACGCTTTTTTAAGGCTTTCATCGAAAGACTTTCTCGTCACCTCGATCTTCCTTGGCATCTTATCGCCATATTTATCATGGAGGAAATCCAAGGTCATATCCGTACCAGACGATACGAAATCTGGCGTACCATCTTCTCGCATGACCATGGAGGGATTCTCTACATTGCTAGGTTGTGCTATCTGATCAATGGCACCTTCCGTCTCAATCTCACTCGTTGGCTGGTTGATCGCATCTTCCACGGGAGGTGCAGAGGTTATCTCGGCATCAGCACTTGCTACATTATCATCCTCTGGCGACACCACATTAACTTGTTGAGCGTCATATATGGCATCTTGAAGATCAAGAATCTCATTCTCTGTTATAGGCATTGCGGGGGAAGAGCCATTCTTGGCTGTCACCTGCCCGGTTTCTCTATCATAAGCCGCAGGTTGAGCGATCCAATCACCGTTCTCATCTTGTCCTTGAAGGATAAACGCATTATCCCCGTTCCATACGATCAACCCCGGCTTTGGTAATTGCGTCTTAGGATTATGATTCATGGTCATGTCAAGCTCGGACTGGCGGGTAGCCAATAATTGATCCTCATAGGTCCGTCTCATATGACCGGCATCTTGCTCTACTATATCGCTCAACCTTTTCACCGAGACCATCCGATCCTGTCCGTTATCGGAAATAACGGCCTTATCTCCCTCTATACTCCTAACGTACACAGGTCTTTCCACATTTCCCTCGCTAAGCGTAGCCGTGGTAACGATAGACTGACCATCAGGATTCGTGGTAACATAAGGAGTAATATTATTGGCAACGTAAGTTTCAACCTCATTGTCTATTTCCTCGCCTATACGATCCTGCAAACCGGATATCCTGAGATAATCAGCGTAGAAATCCTCGGCTAACGGACGGGCATCCGCATTAACCCCATCAAGAAGGCTCATCACTTGGGCCTCGCTAGCTCCATCATCCACATAGCTTTCTATCGTACTAACCAAACCCGGAACCATTTCAGATAGGGAAAGCCTTGTCTCTTCCATCTTTTTGCTCGCCGTCCGTATATCGCCCGGATCAGTCATATTGCGTCCTTGCTCCTCTGCCTCGGCAAACCTAGACTTAGTTAATAGAGGAGGAGTTTCAACGCCTTGATCTGTTACATTTGAATCGGTGATAGGCTGCTGAGCCTGTTTGCCTCCTGTTTTATCCGCTACGTATTGCGCACCTTTAGCCAACGCTCCGGCCCCAGTAAAATAAGCGCCGCCTCCCATACCATAGACAAAGCTCTGCAATACACCATCGGTCAAATCCCTTTCCGGATCCGCGCCTGTTATCTTATCCGTTATATTCTCCGCTAGCGTGGAAGATACCTCTTCGATACCTTCATTTACAGGCTCGAAAAACATACCGAATTTTTTATAGAACTCTTGCATCTTGCCCATTATGCCACGCTTGATAGCCTCTTGCGCCTTTTCCTTTCCTAACGTCTTGAATAAGGTTGACATCCAAGCCTTGGATACGCCTGCGCCCAGCATCTCAGACAAGGATTCTGCCGTACCAGTAAGAATAGCGTTAGATACCTTTGCGAACTCTCCCATGTTTGGGTTATTCTGATCAAGATCATCATATTTCTGGCTAGCCACTATTGACCCTATACCAGCGAGTCCGGCCGCTGGAGCTCCGGCCATTGTAGCGGCCATGGCCCCGATTGACATCGGAAGCGACTCTACGCCTTGCAAGGCTATATCGCCTATGGCACCCATATAATTCCCTTCTTTCCAAAGATCGGTGAAATCCTTGCCATTGTATCTGTTTGACCTTGCCCGGGAAAACTCCGCATCAGCCTTAAATCTATCTGAGATATCCTTGAATGCCCCGCCACGTGGGATCAATCCTCCAGTTGCGGATTCCAGTCCTTTGGACACCTTATCCAAGACCCCAAAGATACCGGCTCCAAGATCGGCTCCTCCTGCGTTAAGTTTCTGGATAGCGTCTCCTGCCCAAGTATTCATGAAAGAAGAGTCCTTCTCATACTCCGTAGGAGGTGGAGGAGTTGAGGTCTCAATCTTTCCTTTTTTACGCAAGGACTCAAAATTGTAATCAGGTGAGTTCGTCCACGGATTAACGTATTCCGATTGATCCTTCATAGGCACGTCAGCCTCTTGTCTTAAAGCGATAGGAGCAGGATTGACGCCTGATTGAGAAACGTAATCTTTCCTCTCTGCGGGCGAATACCCTAGGGCACTCTCGAATTTGGAGAAATCGCCTATCTCGGAGAAATAATCATCTTGTATCAAATAATCATAAACCATTCTCCTCTTTCCAGAGTCTTTCATCTTACCCTCAAAATTAGAGAAATCGCCAAGTCCCGTATATCCTTGGCTAATCATAGCATCATATAAATGTTTTACATTAGAATCCATGAATCCAGCTATATTTTTCGTTTGTATTTTCTGTTCCTCCTTCATCGTTTAAAGGGATATGTCTGCCCTTACTAGAAGAACCTCCCGATCCGATTACCTTATCAAACTCATTGTATAATTCCGGGAAATTCTGAATATTACTCATGACAATAGCGGCTTGTTTGGTCTTTTGGTCTCCACCTTCACCAAGCTGCCACGTTACATCCGATACGCTCTTGTTTTTATCTTTATTTTCCTCCGCATACTCCAACATCCTCTTATACATATAAGCGATAACCCCATCTTTATCCTTACCGGACAAAGTGAAACGTTTACCGTTTCTGCCGATGATGTCAATAGACTTATCCGCCCCAGAGCCATTAGCTTTAGCGGTACGATATTGTTCAAGACTACGGAGATTGGATTGCCTTATACCCAACTCTCTCTCTTTATATGCGGCATCCTGTTTCATCTTCCGCTCCTCCCTGTCATTCTTTATTGCGAATTGAGCGGCACTTTGCGCGATCTTGGCTTTTGCCAAATCATTTTGGGCTTTTCTCGCCTGATCCTGTCTATAAAGCTGCAATGCCCTTTGATAATTATTCGTGTCGTTTTGCCTTGCGGCTAGATACCCGGCCCCGTATCTTTGCCTGATAGCCTCCAACCTGTCAGAATAGGATTGTAGTTTAGGATCAGCTACGGTAGGTAGTTTCTGCGAAGGTGCCTCTCCCGCGAATGCCAAATTGGAGAAGGAAGACAACACATTGCCTAGATGCCCGATTCCAGTAGCTACGGAAGCGGCCCGTTTTCTTCTCTCCTCCTCCTCTTGGCTTATCGGCTTTTGAAAAAGCGTCTCATATAACCTTTGGTTCCATTGGTAATCATTAATTTGAGGCTCGACAACGCTCGCTTGCGGAGCGGTCTCATCCGTATTATCCACGGTTGGAGCTATAGGGTTCTGGCTTCCGGCAACCTCCGGCTCAACCAATGGCGTAGTGGACAATTCCCGCCTTTGAACGACCGGGGTCCTTTTCCTATTATATCTTTCCGTCAATGTCGTCATGTCCACAGATTCTTTTTTATGTTCCCCCACAAATTTCCGAACAATCCCTTGCTAGTATCAAGATGAGATTGCATGTCAGCCCCTACCAAGTTCATACCCGCTTGCATCCCTTGATTAGCCGCCTGCGTGGCGTTTGCCGCCTGTTGATTATAGATAGACAGCCTTTGGTTACTGATATTATTCTTGGTGTTGAGATATTGGGATTCCACGGCATCCTTCCGTGCGGTAGCGTTAGTGGCTATACCACTGGCGGTATCGGATATCACCTCGCCCGCCGCTTTCTTGGCCTGAGCTACGGACTCATCAGTAGCCCCTACGACCGCGGCGGTACCGGAGGCCTTACGATACTGCTCATCCGCTAATTCCCTAGCCTTGGTCAAGGCGGCTTGCGCCTCCGCGCTTTGGGTATAATCCTCGTTATACCTACGGTTAAACCAATCCTCATTCTCCTTTGCCTGTTTATCCAACACGGCGTTCGCTTTTCTCGCCGCCTTCCTAGCCTTTATTCCCCCGGCAATGCCACTCGCCAAGGAACTGGCGGCTCCAACTATAGATCCGATCATAATCTTGTCTTTTCTCGCAAAAGAGATAAATAAAGTGACTCGTGTTTGTTACTTTGATCATTATTTCCCATCGGACACCAAAAAATCAACTATTCTATACTGTTTTATATCATCTACGAATCATTCGTACATAGTTAGGTCCGGTCATCGCTCTTTTGGAGGAGAGGAAAAATTCCTTTGACGAGAGCAATAAGAAAATAAAGATTGCAAATGTAGATCTGGAAGGGTTGAGCAATCTTGAGTTGCAACAATTACTGGTTAAAATATCGAAACTCCTGCAAGGAAGGACAAAATAGTCCTATTTGTCGCATACTAAAAGTATAACGCCCGTGTTTTTTCTGACACGGGCGTGTTTTATTGGTCTATTTGGGAACTTTATCGAATTTTACGTAATTGCTACCATTCTCGGACTGCCTCATTAATACCTAAGCCAAGACTACGAAGATAACGCATAGTCATTTTTATATCAGAATGTCTACATTGACGGCATACCACATATGGATCCCTTATTATATTATACAGCTCAACGCAGCCTGTATGCTTCCATCCATAGAAAATCAACTCTTTTCGTAGGTTTAACGCAGAAATAACATCCCTATGCCTATCAGAGAAATAAGCTACCCGGGATATTCTTTTAGCGCACGTCTCCATATCTTTTCCAAAAATATAAAAATCAGGATTGGCCTTATCTAAGCCCATCTCCATTATAATACTCTCAAGCGATCTTGGTATGGTAATGGAATCTTGGGTACCGGTTTTAGAGACGTGGGATGGTATGGTAATCGTATGGTTCCGCAAATCCACGCATCCTACCTTGAGATACATGAGCTCAGTTCTCCGGATAAAAGCATACCGAACGAATTGAGTGGCATAATAAAGCCTTATGTCATGGGCACGCATATATGCCATGACCAGCTCTGCCTCACGAGAGGTAAAGGCGACGTTCTTGCCTTTTTCCTCCTTTGATTTCTTTACGGCACAGAACGGGTTTGTGGCGATCTGCTCTCTCTCTACCAACATGAAGAAAAGTGTTTTCAAGTAGCTGACCGTATTATTGCAAGTCTTCCCGGAGAAATTACGCTTCATCTTGAGATAATCCACATATTCTAGGGCGTGTATTTTCGTGAATCCAGAAGGTTCAAATGTATCATACCCCATATCCTTGCACCATATACCGAAAAATTTCAAGGCATTCCTGTATATCTCGACACTTCTCTTCCTAAGTGAGCAGGATTTTATATCTAGCATATCCTCCAAGGAGACCAATAGATTCCTTCGCTCGGTCTCACATTTCTGCTCAAAAGGATTCCAGCCCTCATCCTCCAGCATAGATATAACCGTAGCCAAAGCAGCTTTAGCCGCCTCTTGCCGCTCACGTTTCTTCTTGAACCTATTTATCCCTAGCTTATAGCGGAATTGTTTGATGTCTCCCGTACTCTCATCCTTAGCACGGAAATAGATATACCATTGCTTGCTTAAATCGCCTCCGCAGTCGCAGATTCTCGGTGTACTAAATGTAAAATTATTCATATAGCAATCCTTTTTTTGTGTACTTTAGCTGTGTACTTTTGAATTTCTATATGAACTGTCTCTTATACACATCTGACGCT
>OWII01000659.1_pt1 | contig 18049 bp, 10 predicted proteins | sample 1732591 | NCBI WGS metagenome assembly OWII01 (sample SAMN05065732, study PRJEB22554) | human gut metagenome | biome: ENVO:2100002; feature: ENVO:00000062; material: ENVO:00002003 | host: Homo sapiens | place: USA | reverse complement strand
TCGTCGGCAGCGTCAGATGTGTATAAGAGACAGGAAGAACGTCTGGGTAAGAAATAATTTAAAAGGAGAATTTAAAAATGGCAAAAGCACATTATGAAAGAACCAAACCGCATGTCAACATTGGCACGATCGGTCACGTCGACCACGGCAAAACGACATTGACGGCAGCCATCACCAAAGTTTTGGCTGAAAAAGGCTACGCTAAATTCGAAGACTATGCCGACATCGACAAAGCTCCGGAAGAACGTGAACGCGGTATTACGATCAATACGGCACACGTTGAATATGAAACGGACAAACGTCACTATGCACACGTTGACTGCCCGGGCCATGCTGACTATGTTAAAAACATGATCACCGGCGCTGCTCAGATGGACGGTGCTATCCTGGTTGTATCCGCTGCTGACGGCCCGATGCCGCAGACCCGCGAACACATCCTCCTTGCCCGCCAGGTGGGCGTCCCCGCCATCGTCGTTTACATGAACAAGTGCGACCTGGTTGACGACCCCGACCTGATCGAACTCGTGGAAATGGAAATCCGCGAACTTCTCAACGAATACGAATTCCCGGGCGACGACACCCCCATCATCAAGGGTTCCGCCGTTAAGGCTCTGGAAGGCGACGCCGCCGCTGAAGACTCCATCATGGAACTCATGGCTGCCGTTGACTCCTACATCCCGCAGCCCGAACGCCCCGTGGACCAGCCCTTCCTCATGCCCGTGGAAGACGTGTTCTCCATCTCCGGCCGCGGCACCGTGGCTACCGGCCGTATCGAACGCGGCATCGTCAAGAAGATGGAAGAAGTCGAAATCATCGGCATCAAGGACACCCAGAAGACCGCCGTTACGGACATCGAAATGTTCCGCAAGCTGCTTGACGAAGGCCAGGCCGGTGACAACGTTGGCCTGCTCCTCCGCGGCCTGAAGAAGGAAGACATCGAACGCGGCCAGGTGATCATCAAGCCCGGCACCGTGAAGCCCCACAAAAACTTCAAGGCTGAAGTTTACGTCCTGACCAAGGAAGAAGGCGGCCGTCACACCCCGTTCTTCAACAACTACCGCCCGCAGTTCTACTTCCGCACGACGGACGTGACCGGCTGCTGCACCCTTCCCGAAGGCGTGGAAATGGTGATGCCCGGCGACAACGTCAACCTGGAAGTCCAGCTCATCACTCCGATCGCCATGGAAAAAGCCATGCGATTCGCTATCCGCGAAGGCGGCCGCACCGTGGGTGCCGGTCGTATCAGCGAAATCCTTGACTAAGTTCCCCTGGAACTTGTAGAGGAATCTACATAGGTTTAATGAGGGGGCCTCCCCGCAGGCCCCCTCATTTCCCACGAAAGAAGAGACACCAACAGGTCAGTAGTTCAATTGGTAGAGCGTTGGTCTCCAAAACCAAAAGTTGGGGGTTCGAGTCCCTCCTGACCTGCCACTTCTTTCCAAATACATCACCCCACCTTGAAGCATGTTTCGCAAGATTTCTCAATTCATCGCCGAAGTTAAGGGCGAACTTAAGAAGACCACCTGGCCCTGGGAAAGCGATCCCAAGGTGAAAGGTTTTAAAAAATTCCGCGAACTCTGGGGTTCCACTCTCGTCGTACTGATTGCCATGGTCTTCCTTGGCGCGTTTGTTGCATCGTTCGACATCTTCCTTCACAGCGTGGTCAACTACCTCATCCAGTTGGCAATCTAGTTTTACTCCCACTTTCTTTCTCCGATCATGCCCAGTACCCCAGAGCCTCACGAACAATGGTATGTTCTTCACGTCCTCTCCGGACAGGAAAACAGCGTTCGTGACCGCATTATCCGCAAGGCGAAGGACGCCGAACTTTCCGACTTCATCTACCGGGTGGAAGTCCCCACGGAACTCATCTCCGAAGTGCGCAACGGCAAAAAGACGGAACGCCACAGCAAGCTTTTTCCCGGGTACGTCTATGCCAACATGTACCTGCTGGAAGCGGACGGCACCCTGAACAAGGACCTCTGGTACTTCATCCAGCAGATTGACGGCGTCATCAGCATCGCCGGTTCCCGCAACGCTCCCCTGCCCATGCGCAAGCGCGAGGTGGAGGATCTTCTGCCCCTGCTGGATGCGGAAGCCGTCGCCGCCCGTCCCAAGGTGGAATTCGCCGTCGGCGATCCCGTGCGCGTCTGCGAAGGCCCGTTCCAGAGCCAGGAAGGCACCATCGAAGAAATCGACCCCGAAAAAGGCAAACTGCGCGTCAGCGTCTCCATCTTTGGCCGCGCCACTCCGGTGGACCTGGAATACTGGCAGGTGGAAAAAGCCTGAGCCCCATTCGCCGGCAGGCAGCAAGCTTCTCCCGTTCATTTTCTCCGCTAACAAAGCAAAACCATGGCAAAAGAAATAACCAAAATCATCAAGCTCCAGATCAATGCCGGAGCCGCTAACCCCTCCCCGCCCGTGGGTCCGGCACTTGGTCAGGCCGGTGTAAACATCATGGCATTCTGCAAGGAGTTCAACGCCGCCACGCAAAAGCAGGCCGGCGACCTCCTGCCGACCGTCATCACCGTTTACAAGGACAAATCATTCTCTTTCATCACCAAGCAGCCCCCGGGCAGCCTGCTTCTCAAGAAGGCCGCCGGCATCGCCTCCGGCTCCGGCGAACCGAACAAAAAGAAGGTCGCCACTCTTTCCAAGGCCAAGCTGATGGAAGTCGTCAACACCAAACTCCCGGACCTCAACACGAAAGACCCCGAACGCGCCGCCCGCATCCTTGCCGGCCAGGCCCGCCAGATGGGCATTGAAGTTGAAGGTATGTAACACTCACCGCAGGAGGATTAACCAATCCGAACGCACTGCCAAATACACACATGTCTACCAAACGCAGCAAGCGATATCAAGAAGCAGCCAAGCTTGTTACCCCTAACAAGAACTACAGCATCACGGAAGCCGTGGAAACCATGAAATCTTTCCCGGCCCCGAAATTTGACCCGACTGTCACCGTTTCCTTCCACCTGACCGTGGACCCCCGCAAATCCGACCAGATGGTCCGCGGCAGCGTCTCCCTGCCCAACGGCACGGGTAAGAACGTCCGCGTCCTCGTCTTCGCCCAGGGTGATGCCGCCAAGGCCGCCCAGGAAGCCGGAGCCGAATTCGTGGGTTTTGAAGACCTCATCAAGAAGGTCCAGGAAGGATTCGTCGACTTTGACACGGCCATTGCCACCCCCGACGCCATGACGGAGGTTCGCAAGGTTGCCCGTGTGCTGGGTCCGCGCGGCCTGATGCCCAACCCGAAAACCGGCACCGTTACGGATGATACGGCCAAGGCCGTGAAGGAAGTGAAGGCCGGCCGCGTTGACTACAAGGTTGACAAGAACGCCAACATCTCCGCCGCTGTAGGCAAGCTGTCCTTCTCCAACGAAGGCATCACTGAAAACATCGTTGCTCTGATTGATTCCGTCGTCAAGGCCCGCCCGGCTTCCGCCAAGGGCGCCTACATCGAATCCGTCACCGTTTCATGCGCCATGTGCCCCGGTCTGCCGGTTGACACCGCTTCCATCGCCAAACTGTAACCCGAACCGATTTAGCACACCATGAATCCTGACAAGCGTATCATCATTGACGACCTGACCGCCCGCGTCAACGCCTCCCCGTTCCTGATCGTCGTGGACTACACCTCGATCACCGTGCCTGAGTTCACCAACCTGCGTTCCGCCCTGGCCGCCTGCGGCGCCCAGTGCCACGTAGCCAAGAACAACTTCATGCGTACGGCCCTGACGGATGCAGGCCTTCCCGACATCGGGGAACACCTCGTCGGCCAGACCGCCTTCGTGACCGGCGCGTCCGACGTGGCCGCCGCCGCCAAGGCCATCAATACCTTTGCGAAGGCCTCCAAGAAGGCCGAATACAAGGTGGCGATCCTGGACGGAGCCATCCTCTCCGCGGACGACATCCGCGCCATCGGTGAACTGCCTCCCCGCGACCAGCTGCTTGCCAAGCTCCTTGGCACCATCAACGCGGCCGGCTCCGCTCTTGCCCGAGTTCTTCAGGCATATGTGGACAAAGAAAACGGCGGCAGCGAAGAACCCGCCGCCTAATACTAACCCCTTGACCGGACGGCCCGGTTGCACTCTAGCCAAATGTGTGAAAACCGGGCCCGACTCTCCTACAGGTTCCTTGTCGGAACTCCAGCCGGAGAACTGAAATGCCAAGTTGGCTCTTGGCGCGACTCGAAACCAAACTAGAAAACAATACAATGGCTGATATTAACAAAATCGCTGAAGAACTCGGTACCCTCACCATCCTGGAAGCTGCCGACCTCGTCAAGCTTCTGGAAGAAAAGTGGGGCGTTTCCGCCGCTGCTCCCGTAGCCGCCGCTGCCGCTGCCGCTCCTGCCGAAGCTGAAGAAGAAAAGACCGAATTCAACGTCGTCCTGACGGAAGCCGGCGCCAACAAGATCGCCGTGATTAAGGCCGTCCGCGAAGTGAAGACCGGTCTCGGCCTGGTGGACGCCAAGAAACTGGTTGAAGGCACCCCCGCCGTCATCCTGGAAGCCGTCTCCAAGGACGAAGCTAACGCCGCCAAAGCCAAGCTGGAAGAAGCTGGCGCCAAGGTGGACGTCAAGTAAGCTTTTTACTTCCCGCGCAACAGGAGAAGACCCGTTTTTCTCCTGTTGCGCTTCCTCGTCTTCACATCCCGCGTGACCGACTAGAGGCTTTTTACCCGTCAAAACGCTTCCAGTCGGTTCCGTCTCCCAAGGAAGGAACCAATCAACCCAGCATCCGGGTTTTCAGGATGCAAACCCATAACATCTCCGCCACAGCAGCCCATGTCAAAGCGACTCTACTTCGGGAATATCAAGGAAGTCATCGAACCTCCGAACCTTATTGAGATTCAACTTCAATCATACTTCGATTTTCTACAACAGGACACCCCGGCCGCGGCCAGGAAAAACATCGGGTTACACGGCGTTCTGAAGGAAATCTTTCCTATCAAGAGCTATGACGAAAACATTGAGCTCGACTTCGTCTCCTACGACATCGAACAGCCGAAGATGAGCGATTACGAGGCTATCCGCGCCGGGGAAACCTACAGCGCCGCCCTCCAGGTCACCTTCAAGCTCAAGTCCGACAACGAATCCAAGGAAGAAACGGTCTACATGGGTGAACTCCCCATGATGACCAACCGCGGCACCTTTGTAATCAACGGCGCCGAACGCGTCATCGTGTCCCAGCTCCACCGTTCTCCGGGCATCTGCTTTGAAAGCGCCCAGCACCTGAACGGCAAACTGCTCCACTCCTTCCGCATCATTCCGGACCGCGGCTCCTGGCTGGAAGTCCAGTTTGACACCAACGACCTGCTCTACGTCTACCTTGACCGCCGCCGCCGCCGCCGCAAGTTCCTTGCGACGACGTTCATGCGTTATCTGGGCTTCAAGACGGACCGCGATATCGTCAGCCAGTTCTACGACATCCGCACGCTTCCCCTGAGCGAAGACATGACGGAGGAAGACCTGCACAACCTCGTGGCCGTGGACACGATCAAGGACAAGGACCTCGTTCTTGCCAAGGCTTTCGAACAGCTCAACATGGGCGTGGTTCGCCAGCTCCTCCAGTTCGGCATCAAGGAAATCGACGTCATCGACCAGAGCGAGGACGACGTGCTGATCAAGACCCTGAAGAAGGATCCCGCCCATGACGAGGAATCCGCCCTCAAGGAAATCTACAAGCGCCTCCGTCCCGGCGATCCCGCCACGGCCGCCCAGGCCCGCACCCTGCTCAAGAGGCTCTTTGACGATCCCAAGAAATACGACCTCACCCGCGTGGGCCGCTACAAGATCAACCAGAAGCTCGGTCTGGACACCAGCCTGGACCAGCGCCTGATGACGGCAGAAGACTTCCTGGCCGCCCTCAAGTACCTCCTGCGCCTCAAGAAGGGCGAAGGCATGGTGGACGACATCGACCACCTGGGCAGCCGCCGCGTGCGCGCCGTGGGCGAACTCATGGCCAACCAGTGCCGCGTGGGCCTCGCCCGCACGGAACGCCTGGTGAAGGAACGCATGACCCTCATTGACCAGAACATTGAAGGCGTGACGCCCAGCAAGCTCATCAACCCGAAGGCCCTCAGCGCCGTCGTGCGCGACTTCTTCGGACGTTCCCAGCTCTCCCAGTTCATGGACCAGATCAACCCCCTTGCGGAACTGACGCACAAGCGCCGCCTCTCCGCCCTGGGGCCCGGCGGCCTGAACCGCGACCGCGCCGGATTCGAAGTGCGAGACGTGCATCCCTCCCACTACGGCCGTATCTGCCCGATTGAAACGCCGGAAGGCCCCAACATCGGTCTGATCAACTCCATGTGCACCTACGCCCGCATCAATGAATTCGGATTCATTGAAACGCCCTACCGCAAGGTGGAAAACGGCCGGGTCACCAACACCATCGAATACGTCACCGCCGACCAGGAGGAAGGCTACCTCATCGCCCAGGCCAACAACCCGCTGGACGAACAGGGCAACTTCACCACCTCCCGCGTGACCGCCCGCGAAAAGGGCGAGTTCATTGAAGTGGACCCGGCGGACGTGCACTACATGGACGTGTCTCCCAAGCAGCTCGTCTCCATCGCCGCAGGCCTCATTCCCTTCCTGGAACACGATGACGCCAACCGCGCCCTGATGGGCTCCAACATGCAGCGCCAGGGCGTGCCTCTCATGGTGGCGGAATCCCCGTACGTGGGAACCGGCATTGAAGGCAAGTGCGCCAGGGACTCCCGTTCCGTCGTTCTGGCGGAAGCGGACGGCATCGTGGCTTCCGCCACGGCTGAAGTCATTATCACCACGAAGGACGGGGAATTGCCCGTGCGTCCGGAAGTCTTCCTGTCCGATCCGGACAGCGTGCGCACGGACCGCGACAACGGCGTATACGTCTATCCCCTGCGCAAGTTCATGCGTTCCAATGCCGGAACCTGCATCAACCAGCGTCCGATCGTGCGCCGCGGCGACAAGATCAAGACCGGCGACGTGCTGGCGGACGGCCCGAACACGGACCAGGGCGAACTGGCCCTCGGCCGCAACGTGCTGGTGGCATATATGCCGTGGAACGGTTACAACTTCGAAGACGCCATCGTCATCTCCGAAAAAACCGTGAAGGAAGACACCTTCACCTCCATCCATATCTCCGAGTTTGAAGTGCAGGCCCGCGACACCAAGCTGGGCCCGGAAGAAATCACCCGCGACATTCCGAACGCCGGTGATGAAGCCCTGAAAAACCTGGACCATGACGGCGTCATCCGCATCGGCGCGGAAGTGAAGCCCGGCGACATCCTCGTCGGTAAAATCACTCCCAAGTCTGAAACGGAACTGGCTCCGGAAGAACGCCTGCTGCGCGCCATCTTCGGTGAAAAGGCTGCGGAAGTGAAAGACACCTCCCTCCGCGTCCCCTCCGGCTGCACCGGCATCGTGATGGACGTTCGCATCTCTTCCACGGGCTCCGGCCACCACCGCGGCGACCTCGTCGTGGACAGCGCGGAAAAGAAAAAGCAGTTCAAGAAGATCAATGACGAGCACAAGAAGAAGAAGGAACAGCTCATTGACCAGCTGACCAAGAAGCTCTCCGACATTCTTCTGGGTGAAAAGATCCCGCTGGACGTGGTCAACGAGCAGACCGGTGAAATCATCATCCCGGCCAACCGCAAGATCACCAAGACCCTGCTGCGCAAGCTGGCCCTGGTGCACGACCACATCGAAATCGAACCCAGCCCGATCCGCAACAAGATCCTGGAAATCATCACCTCCTTCGAAGGCCGCTTCACGGAGCTGGACGACGAACGCGAACACAGGCTGGACCAGATGGAATCCGGGGACGAATCCGAACCCGGCGGACTGAAGGAAGTCAAGGTGTACATCGCCGCCAAGCGCAAGCTCGGCGTGGGCGACAAGATGGCCGGCCGCCACGGCAACAAGGGCGTCGTCGCCAAGATCGTCCCGGAACAGGACATGCCCTTCCTCGCGGACGGCACTCCGGTGGACATCGTGCTGAACCCGTTGGGCGTGCCTTCCCGAATGAACGTGGGCCAGGTGCTTGAAGCCCACCTTGGCATTGCTGCCAGGGCCCTCGGCTTCAAGGTGGCTACCCCGGTGTTCGACGGCATCAGTGAAGAAACCATCTGGAACTACATGTCCGAAGCCAAGAAGGTGGACGGATTCACCTGGATCGGTGACGGCAAGGACGGAACCGTAGGCGGGAAGAGCACCCTTTATGACGGCCTGACCGGCGAACCTTTCCACAACCCGGTGGTGGTAGGCCAGACCTACATGCTCAAGTTGAACCACCTGGTGGCGGACAAGATTCACGCCCGCGCCGTGGGTCCGTACAGCCTGGTCACGCAGCAGCCCCTGGGCGGCAAGGCCCAATACGGCGGCCAGCGTTTCGGGGAAATGGAAGTGTGGGCGCTGGAAGCCTATGGCGCCGCCTATACCCTCCAGGAGCTTCTCACCGTCAAGTCCGACGACGTTCAGGGCCGTACCCGCATTTACGAATCCATCGTGAAGGGGGATAATACCCTGGAAGCCGGAACTCCGGAATCCTTCAACGTTCTGATGAAGGAAATGCAGTCCCTGGGGCTGAACGTACGCCCCGGAAGCAAGGATGAACAACCCTCCCTGCAACTCGGCGGCACGGATCTCACTCCTGTGGACGGCATGACGGAAGGCTTTGGCAGCGACGACATGGCCGGCCTGGCGGACGTCGACTTCTCCGACCTCAAATTCTAATATCCACCGCATTCCGCCCCCGCGCCGCAAAACGCGGGGGCGGACACCAAACCTCCTTTAAACTTTCAATATATGTCTGACACCCCCACCATCAGGGAAATGCACGGCCTGAGCGACAAGCCCCGGACCTTTGACCAGGTTGCCATCACCGTGGCGGATCCGGATACCATCCGCAGCTGGTCATTCGGCGAAGTCGTCAACCCGGAAACCATCAACTACCGCACGTTCAAGCCGGAAAAAGGCGGCCTGTTCTGCGAACGCATCTTCGGGCCCACCCGAGACATGGAATGCGCCTGCGGCAAGTACAAGCGCATCAAGCATAAGGGCATCACCTGCGACCGCTGCGGCGTGGAAGTAACCAACGCGCGCGTGCGCCGCGAACGAATGGGCCACATTGAACTGGCCGTTCCGGTCTCCCACATCTGGTTTTACAAATGCATGCCCAGCCGCATCGGCCTTATGCTGGACATGACGGCCCGCCATTTGGAACGCGTGATTTACTATGAAGACTACATCGTGGTAGATCCCGGAAGTACCCCTCTGGAAAAGGGGGCCATTCTGACGGAAGAAGAATTCCGCAATGCGGAAGACGAATACGGCTATGACAGCTTTGAAGCCGGCATGGGCGCGGAAGCCATCCAGAAAATGCTGGCGGCCATTGATCTGCCCACCCTCGTCGCGGATCTTCAGGAACAGCTGGACAATACCAACTCCAAACAGAACAAACGCAAGATTGCCAAGCGTCTGAAACTGGCCCAGGGGTTCCTTCAGTCCAACACGCGCCCGGAATGGATGATTTTGAACGTTCTGCCCGTCATTCCTCCGGACCTGCGCCCGCTGGTTCCCCTGGAAGGCGGTCGTTTCGCAACGTCTGACCTGAATGACCTGTACCGCCGCGTCATCAACCGCAACAACCGCCTGAAAACCCTCCTGAGCCTCAAAACTCCGGAAGTCATCATCCGTAATGAAAAACGCATGCTTCAGGAAGCCGTGGATGCCCTGTTTGACAACGGCCGCCACGGTCGTGCCGTCACCGGCGCCGGCAACCGCCCCCTCAAATCCCTCTCCGACATGCTGAAGGGCAAGGGAGGCCGTTTCCGCCAGAACCTGCTCGGCAAGCGCGTGGACTACTCCGGCCGCTCCGTTATCGTCATCGGTCCGGAATTGAAACTCAACCAGTGCGGTCTTCCCAAGAAGATGGCGCTCATTCTGTTTGAACCCTTCATCATCCACCGTCTGAAAGAGCTGGGCTACGTGCACACGGTGCGCTCCGCCAAGAAGCTCATTGACCGCAAGACGCCGGAGGTGTGGGATATCCTGGAAGAAGTGACCAAGGGCCACCCGGTGATGCTCAACCGCGCGCCCACCCTGCACCGCCTCTCCATCCAGGCTTTTGAACCGGTTCTGATTGAAGGTTCCGCCATCCGTCTGCACCCGCTCGTCTGTAATGCGTACAACGCGGACTTCGACGGCGACCAGATGGCTGTACACGTGCCTCTGTCCGTGGAAGCGCAGATGGAAGCCCGCCAGCTCATGCTGGCGCCCAACAATATTTTCTCGCCTGCCTCCGGCAAGCCCATTGCCACACCCACGCAGGACATCATTCTGGGCGCGTACTTCCTGACACACACCCGTGCTGCGGAAGTACAGAACAATCAGGATAATCATCACCATCTTCCCCTCTTCGAATCCATCGACGAGGTGGAATACGCCATTGCCGCCCGCAAAATCGGCTACCATGACTGGATCCGCCTGCACAACCCGGACTACGGTAAAAAGCCTTCCGAAGTGGTGTATGGGGATGTCACCAAGAAGGTTATCATCACTACTGCCGGACGCGTGCGTTTCAATGAAATCTGGCCCCGGGAACTCGGTTACATTAACCGCAACGTAGGCAAGAAACAGATGGGCGACATCATCTGGCGCTGCTACCAGACCGTCGGCAAGGAACGTACCGTACAGACTCTGGACGCCCTGAAAAACCTGGGCTTCAAGGAAGCAACCCGTTCCGGCTGCTCCATCGGCATCGTGGACATGGTGGTTCCCTCCCAGAAAAAGACGGAAATTGAAAAAGCCTATGCGGAACTGGACAAGGTGACCCGCCAGTATAAGAACGGTATTATCACGGATGGGGAACGCTACCAGAAGGTGGTGGACATCTGGACCCAGACTACGGATGTCATCCAGGCGGCTCTGTACCGCAAGCTGGAACACAACGAAGGCTCCAAGATGGCCAGCCCGCTCTTCATGATGGTGGACTCCGGCGCCCGAGGCAACAAGGCGCAGATCAAGCAGCTCTCCGGCATGCGCGGTTTGATGGCGAAACCCAGCGGCGAAATTATCGAACGCCCCATCACGGCCAACTTCCGTGAAGGCCTTTCCGTGCTGGAATACTTCATCTCCACCCACGGCGCTCGCAAGGGTCTGGCGGATACCGCCCTGAAAACGGCAGACTCCGGCTACATGACCCGCAAACTCGTGGACGTGGCCCAGGATGTCATCGTCCACGCGGAAGACTGCGGCACCAGCAACGGCATCACCGTTCACGCCATTTATGACGGCGACGAAGAAGTGGCGTCCCTTGCCTCCCGTATCTACGGCCGGACTTCCTGCGAACGCATCGTTGACCCCGTCAGCGGCGAGGTTATCGTGGACATCAACGACCTCATTAACGAAAAGCAGGCGGAACAACTGGAAAAAATCGGCATTGAACGGCTGAAAATCCGTTCCGTGCTCACCTGCGAACTCAAGAAAGGCTGCTGCGCCAAGTGCTACGGCCTGAACCTGGCCACCGGACAGGAAGTGAAGATCGGGGAAGCGGTCGGCATTATTGCCGCCCAGTCCATCGGCGAACCCGGCACGCAGCTCACCATGCGTACGTTCCACGTGGGCGGAACGGCCACCACGGCGTTCAAGCAGCCCATTGTGAAAGCCAAGAACGACGGCCGCGTCATCTACACGGAAGATCTCCGCACGGTGGAAAACGCAGACGGCAACTTTGTCGTTCTGAATAAAAACTGCTCCGTCCGCATCGAAAACGAACAGGGCCGCGAACTGGAATCCTACCAGCCCGTCATCGGCACCATCCTGTACGTGCCCAACGGCGGCGCTATCAAGAAGGATGAAACCCTCGCCACCTGGGACCCGTACAACGTACCCGTAATCGCAGAAAAGGGCGGCATCGTCGAATTCAAGGACATGATCGTCGGCATCACCGTTTCCAAGGAAACGGACCGGGAAACCGGCGCCTCCTCTCTTGTCGTGATGGAACACAAGCAGGAACTTCACCCGCAGGTGGTCATCCGCGATGCCAAGACCCGTGAAGTTCTGGCTCATCATGCCATTCCCGCAGGCGCCAACCTCACCGTGAAGGACGGGGAAACCATCTCCGCCGGCACGATGGTGGCCAAGACGCCCCGCAAGGTAGCCAAGACGAAGGACATCACCGGCGGTCTGCCCCGCGTGGCGGAACTGTTCGAAGCCCGCAAGCCCAAGGATGCCTGCACCATTGCACGCGTGGAGGGCATTGTGCGCCTCAGCAGCAAGAATACCTCCCGCGGCAAGAAGGTCATTACCATTGAAACACCCACGGGCGAACTGGTGGATCATCTGGTTCCGATGAACAAGCACGTTATCGTTCATGAAGACGACCATGTGCATCTGGGCGACCAGCTTACGGAAGGCCCCGTCTCTCCGGAAGAAATTCTGGATGTCTGCGGCAAGGAACGCCTTCAGGAACACCTCGTCAACGAAGTTCAGGAAGTGTACCGCCTCCAGGGTGTGGAAATCAACGACAAGCATGTGGAAATCATCGTGCGCCAGATGCTTCGCAAGGTAGTCATCACGGAACCCGGCAATACCGAATTCCTGTGGGGAGACCAGGTGGACAAGACTACGTTCGACCGCATCAATGAACAAACCGTAGCCCAGGGAGGCCAACCGGCCGCAGCCAAGCCCGTTCTGCTCGGCATCACGAAGGCCTCCCTGGAAACGGAATCCTTCATTTCCGCGGCATCCTTCCAGGATACCACGCGCGTTCTGACGGAAGCATCCACCCTCGGCAAGACCGATACGCTGGAAGGCTTCAAGGAAAACGTCATCATGGGCCACCTCATTCCCGCCGGCACCGGATTCTCCCGTTACAGCAAGATTGAAGTGGAACCCGCAGAGGGCGCAGAAGAAATCGCGTCGGCCAGCGAAGAAGAGGAAGCGGCGGAACTTGCCGAAGACATGTTGAACGATACCATCAACTTCGACAACGAACGCTAACCTGTTCTCTCCACCCACACTTCAAGGGGGGAGGTAAATGAAAAGGTGAAAATTCCATTTTAGAAATTTAAAAAATCATAATGCACTTACAGTAAAAGTATGAGAATCCGGGAACTGGTATTTTCAACTTGACATCGAATTTTCAATCCGTTATATACATAAAAAATTAACATCTAATATTTTTGCAATGCGTCTCCATCTGCCTATTACCCTGCTGGCGGCTGTTCTGGCTTGTTACACCAGTGTTTCCCTGGCCGTCCCAACATCTGAATCCCCCGCATGGGGAGCGAACTCCACCTTTAATAACAATGAGCCCGCCAATGAGTATTCAGTTACTGGGAGTCAATCCGTCAACCTTGATGTAAATTCAGGAAACAACAATTATTCCACAGGACTTTATATCGGAGCAGGCTCCTCGTTTACCATTAATCAGAATACGAACGGCGCCTGTACCATCAATTTGAACGGGGCATTTGCCGGAGAAGGAAATTTGACGCTGGTAGCGGCTAACGGCAATGCCGGCTATGCCTCCAAGTTTGTGCTTGGTTCCCAGGAAAGCAGTTTTTCCGGGAACATTATCCTTTCCCAGAAGGGGACGCAGCTCGGCGGCGCCATTCTCCAGATTACGGGAACGGCTCTCGCCAACGCAACGGTAGATTTGTCAGGCTCAATCAATCAAAGTTCCAACGCCCTGACGTTGCAAATTTCCAATGCCGCCTCTCTGGCCGGTTTAAATGATGCCGACGGCTTCAACGGAACACATAAGGGGCGCGTCCAGTCGGCTAATTCCTCCAGAGCGAATCTTACCCTGACGGGCAACGGAAATTACACGTATGGGGAAGTATCGGGGCAACCACGCAGCATTCCGGAGAAACCGGCAACACTACTCCCACGGGAGGAATAAATCTGATTATGGCCGGAACAGGCACGCAAAACCTGACGGGACCCGTCATCAACGCGAATATCACGGCCCAAGGTGGCGCCTTGAAAATCAACAATTCTTCCCTGGCCTATTCCGGAATAATCACCATGGCGGGAGGAACGCTGGATTTCACCTCCGCCACTCTGGGGGCAAATGCTGTTCTGAACATGAACGGCACCGGCATATTGAAAAATGCAGCCATTGACGGAGCCAAGCTAACCTATACGGAATTCGGTTCCCACTTTATCAAGGAACATGTAACTTTCACTTCAGGCACCATTGACATCGGCGGCGCGCTTGACCGCCTGATGAAGGAAGGACCGGAATACCTGTTTGAATTGGGAGAGGCGCTTGGCGAGGGCTTTACCGTATTGGGCTTAAAGACAGGGCAATATAGGATGGAAGGCAGCGTGCTGATGATAAAAGACGTGGCGATATCCCGTGTGACGTGGGTATCTGCGGGAGCGGGAGGGGCATTGGAAGAAACGGTCAAGAATGCCTTTACGCTGGCTCTTGGGGAGGGAAGTGCGGCCAACGTCAGCCTGGGCTATCTGAACGATACGCTGACGACGAGCGGGGACAAAGTCTATCAAATCACCAACACCGGCGGAACCAGAATCAACCTGAACGGGGTATACAACAGCGGGGAGACGCTGCCGTCCGGCAACCTCAACTACCGGGGGGACATCTGGATGGACATCAGCGGAGGAGCATTCGGCATCATCTCCGGAGGTGTCACCAATGAATGGAAAACCAAACTCCAGACCAGCACGCTGACTGGGGACACCCATGTGCAGCTTTCCGGAAAAGCCACGGCGGAACACGTCATCGGCGGGAACAACAAGGGAGCGTCTACAACATTAACGGGAAACACCAACGTTACCGTCAAGGATAACGCCATCGTGGCGGGAGCCATCATCGGCGGGAGCACCTCCGCCCACAACGCCGTCACCACCATCACGGGCAACACGAGCGTGCTGGTAACCAATGTCCAATATTCCAACACGGCCCAGAACCTGGATGGGGGACTCTCCAACTCATACATCATCGGAGGAAGCTCCTGGTCAAGCAATACCACTTCCGGAACAACGATTCAAGGCAGCACGTCGGCTACAATCAACCTGAACGGAATCACGCTTTCCGGAACAGAGGAACACAACAGCTTCGTCAAAACAATCATTGGCGGCAGTTATGGCAATGTAAACAACGCCGGAACGGTCAACAACATCAACGGAGACACCTCCGTTTCCATCATCGGCAGGGAAGGAATCACCTTCACGGGGGACATCATTGGGGGTTCCTTTGAAAATTCAGGCCAGGCCCAATACACGATTAGAGGAAATTCCTCCATCTCCATTAGCGGAGGCTCCACCTTCACCGGCAACATCTACGGTGGCTCCTACTCCAAAGTGCCAGGAAACACAGGCAGCACCATGACCACTGCAGGCAATATCACGGTAGAACTCGGAACAGGCACCTACCGGGGAAACATTTATGGAGCAGGAAATAAAGGCACGGCAGGAGGCGACGTCCTCGTCTCCCTGACGGGAGGAAGCGTCTTCAGGGCGGAAGGACAAGACGGAGGCATCACCGTCGGCGGAAGCGCCGGAGCGGCGGTCGAAGGAAACAGGACGCTGGAGCTCAAGGGAACCTTTGGAAACGGGGACTTCCAAAACGTCACCTTCACCCGGTTTGATGAAATCAATATCGCGCAGGAAGGAGCCTCGGCCACCATCTGGGCGCTGACCGACAGCCCGTCCCTGACCAAAACGGGAGCGGGAACCCTGACGCTGGGGGCAGACGCGGCAGGAGCGGAAACCATCCTTGACGGAACCACGGAAGGAATCACCATCACGGAAGGCAGCCTGAACCTCTCCGGAGCCGGCGGCAGCCATATGAAAGGAACGTGGAACATCGCCTCCGGCTCCCGCCTCACCGGAGTCAGCGGAACCGTCACCGTGGGTGGGGAAAACGGTCTGGACAGTCTGTCCATTGCCCTGGGAACGGAAAACATCGGCCAGGACACGCAGGCGTCTGGCGCCGTCATCAGCAACGGCAGCGGAACGGGAAGCGACCCGAACCTGTCCATCGAGGGGAAAGGGCTGACGCTGGACCTGAGCAACGACGCCGTCGTCAACCTCCTGTTGGATCACAAAACCGACGACTCCTCCAGCTACCTGACCCTGACCAGCGGAACGCTGACCGTCGGCAACCTGGGCGACATCGCCTTCACTACCGACCTTCTGTCCAACTACGGCATCCGGATCACCGGAACGGACGGAGGCAGCCTGGTGCTCAGCGGAGCGGCCACCGGCCTCTACCGCGTGCAGGAAGAAGGAGGAAACGCCCATGAAGTCAACTCCTATCAAACGCTCTCCGGCTACGCCGGCGTCGTCATCGGCGGCGGCCAGACCCTGACGGTCAACCTGGCCGGAGCCCCGGGCGAAGCCGACGGACAGGGAGCTAAAATCAACAACCTGATGGGAGCCACGGGCAGCAGCCTGGCCGTCAACAACACCGGAGACGGCACGGCCGTCGTCATCCTCAACAACAAACAAATGACGACGGGAGAAGACGACATCGACCCGGCCGGCCAGGACACCGTCATGGGCGGCAGCATCACGGGCGGCAGCAACGTCACCTTCATCAAGGAAGGAACCGGGACGCTGACGGTCGGAGGAACGATGGACGTGGAAACCCTCGCCCTGCGAGAAGGAAACATCATCCTCAACGGCACGGAAAACTCCCTGGACACCCTCACGCTGGAAGGAGGAGGCCTGACCATCAGCGGCAACGCCGAAATCGAAACCATCACCGGCACGGAAGCCGGAGGAACCCTGGCCATTCAGGGAACTCTTGACCTGACCGGAACAAGCAGCATCAACAACGGAGCCATCACCGGAACCGGCTCCCTCCGCATCCGGGAAGGAGCGGAACTGGCCCTGGGCGGAGAATCCCGGCTGGACGGAACCTCAGTCACCGCCGACGGCACGCTGACCCTCACCGGAACGGAATCCGGCGCCATCAGCGGCCTCTCCGGAAGCGGCGCCCTGTCCATGAACGGAGGCAGCCTCTCCATCTCCTCGGCGACAACCTCCTCCGGAACCTTCTCCGGCACGCTGGCAGGCAGAGGCGCCCTGGACATCTCGGGCCAAGCCACCCAATACCTGCAAACCGGCAATAAGGACTACGACCTCGCCGTCCGTGACGGAGGCGTCCTGGTCCTGAAAGGCACTTCTGACGCCCCCGCGCTTGATTACCGTAATGTTCAAGTAGGTTCTGCCGGCACCCTGCGTATTGAAGCCATTGGACATGAAGCCGGAGACTCCAATACCTCCTTAAACGTCGGCAGCATTGATTTTCAAAGCGGCTCTACGACGGAATTCGTTTATAATTTAAGTGCGTCTGATCCTTTCGGCTCCGCTATGCTGACGGCGGATTCCATCACCATTGGAAATGGGGCGGGATTCTCTCTTGCCAACATGGAAGGCAACACGGGGCTGGGAACGTATGACAACCTGGACGGCGTGGTGCTGATGACAGCAGACACGATTGACGGACTGACGGAGGGGGAATCCATATCCGTGGGGACTTCCGGCCTGTTTGCCGTTTATTACAAGGATGCGACCATGAGCCGGAAGGGCAATCATATTGTGCTGAATGCCACGGTGCAGCAGGACAATATTTTTACACCTGCGGTGAATTCCCATAATTCCGGAGCAGGTTCCGAACTTCTGTGGGAGGCAAAAAATAATCTGGATGCCACTTCCCAGCTTGGGCAGGCGATGCATTCCATCAGCACCATGATTACGGGAGATAATCCCGACTTGGCGGGGGCATCCAGGGCTTTGGCAGCAGTGGCTGGGAGCACGGTCAACGCGCTGGGGACGGCGCAAAGGGACGCCCTGCGCGACCAGATGGGCTGGATCAGGAACCGGACCACCCTCATGGGCGTCAACCCGGCCTACGTCAACGACGACCTCCCCCGCTTCCACATGTGGATGGAAGGCACGGGCTCCTACGCCAAACTCGACACCCGCGGGGATGAAAGCGGCTACCAGCTCACCACCTGGGGAGGTACGGTAGGCGTGGACGCGGACCTCAGCGACGGCCTCACGGCGGGAGCGGCC
>OWII01000658.1_pt1 | contig 18082 bp, 14 predicted proteins | sample 1732591 | NCBI WGS metagenome assembly OWII01 (sample SAMN05065732, study PRJEB22554) | human gut metagenome | biome: ENVO:2100002; feature: ENVO:00000062; material: ENVO:00002003 | host: Homo sapiens | place: USA | reverse complement strand
GATTACTACGCGTCTCGTGGGCTCGGAGATGTGTATAAGAGACAGATATAGAATCTATAAGATTACCGAATTGAGCTTGTGTAGGTATTTTACCTGTTTCAAAATATTGTTTAAGCTGACTTTTAGTTGCCATAATTTGATTGACTGTTTTTGTATTACGAATAAATTAATCATAAGATGTACTTGATTTAGGATTAAATAGATTATTTATAACAACTAAAAGTCAAACTTGATTTAACTTTTAATTTGTAACATTAATATCTCTCATATATTTATTAATAAAATTCAACAGTTGTGTAGTTCCTAAATCTGCTGAATCTAAAATAGCATATAACTCTTTTTTGTAAGTATCAATATTTGCAATAGAAGTGAGAATATAATTATATGTAGTTACAGCACCACCTGATACACCTATTCTAATAGCTTCAGAAACAATAGGGAATGTATCATTTTCAGTAGCATAAACTATTTTAAAATAAGCTCTTGTAGAACCATCAGGTGTTATAAAAAAATGTTCTTCTGCAAGGTCATTCCTAATAACCCTATGTGTATTAGATAAATAATACCAACCAACCCAATTCCACCTAACATTTGAAGGTATTGCTCCGATAAGTTCTAAATCAGTAGCTGAATGTAAATCACCACCTTGCAATAACATTTTTACCATCATTTCAGATGTTAGAATAGCATATTTAACAGGCGGAGTATTACCATATTCAGAAGGTGCATCGGTATTACAATGTACAATTATATAAGGTACATATACAACATTTGCTGCATCATAAAAACCTATAAATATATAAGATTCTCTATCACCAGAAGTAATAAATCTATAACCAAGTACGCTGGGATTACTGGGGTTAACAAAGTTTAATGTAGCATCCCCTCCCCTAAATTGTCACTATTAGGAATTTTATTTATCAAATTTTCAAAATCAGCTTGTGTAGGAATTTTTCCAGTTTGAAACAAGGCTTTAATTTGTGCAATAGTCATAGTAATAATAGTTAAAGTTCGACATATATCAGTTAAACTCTAACTATTATTACTAATAACAGTCAGAGTTTACAGTGGAGCATTGGCTCTACTACATTTTGTCTTTAAGTCATTAACAACTTGTTGGTCTGAAACATTCCATTTGGTTTGAGAATTACCAGCAGGATAATAACGATTTAATTAATTAAGATTAGTAACAATACGTTTAATTTTAGCAAACAAACTTTCAGATTTAGTTTCTGTTGCAACTTCGGCAGGTTCTTCTGATAAAGTTTGAACATCATTAGAACGAGTATTTGGTGTACGACCAACTTGGAAAATATAGTGGTCAATACCATTACCTTGAATCTGCATATAACCAATACCATCAGGCCCAGCTGATTGAGTAATAGTAACAGATTTAGAAGTAGCTCCAGAATATGAAGCAGTTACAGTAGCAGTTCGAGATGCAGCATTATTCTTTGAAGCTGTAACAGTAGTTCTACTTAATGTAAATCCAGCACCACTAATTGCTAATGTTGGAGTTGCAGATTCAGTAGTAGCTGTTCCAGTAGAACCTGATGTATAAACAGGAGTTTTAGTTCTCGTACAACTTGCTGTGATAGTAGAAGTTCCACCTGATGCAGCAATAGTTGTAGGATTTGCTGAAATAGCAATATTCCAACTACCGTAATTATAAGATTCAATTTTGTTAGCCGCTTGATAAATATACATTGTTCCACTTGCAGATTTACCATTAGCTGACCAAGTAACAACTTGACTCTTTACAGTAGTTTGAGAAGAAACATTGGTTCCTTTTGAAGATGCAGTAGCTTCAATAGAAGCAATATTTGGTGAAACATTATTTGTTCCACTTGAAGCATTTTCAGTTGTAACATCTTTTGTAGAACCAGAATCATATTGGTAAGTAGTAATAGTAGCAGACTTGTTCCAACTTTGAGTACCATTTCCAGCTTTAGCAGTAGCAGAACCACCACTCGCAGGAATCGTAGCATTAGTAATTGTACCAGCTGTTATATTACCATATGTATAAACACCACCAGAAGTAGATTTAACAGTTTTACTGTTTGTTATACTCTTAGAAGCCGTAGCTGATTTAGAACTATCTCCGTCATTTACAGCTTTTATAGTAATAGTATCAGTAGTTTCATTAGTTCCCATACTACTATGGGTAATCGTATTTCCAGATAAACTGAATCTACTATTACCATTAACAGTCATAGAAATTGATAAACTACCACCAACACTTCGTGTTTGATTCGGGCCAATAGCACCCGAACTATACAAAGCATTATAAGTTTCAGTATTAGTAACAGAAGCACTTACAGTCGCAGAACCACCAGCTGCTGTCAAACCACTACCGATACTTATAGTAGGAGTTCCGTAAGCAGTAATCCGAGGATTGTAATTACTATTAGTTACTTTATTTTCAGCTTGATAAATATCAACGGTTTTCTTGGCAGTTGCACCACCTTCACCAGTATAAGTTACAGTAACTTGTCCAACCTTAGTTCTTGCCTTAACTGTGGTTCCAAGAGAAGAAACTGTAATTTCACTTGTTTTTGAATAGGTAACTGTACCAGCACGAGTCGAACCAGATGTATAACTAATTGTCTGTGACATATTAGTAACACTGGTTGAAGAAGTTCCACCACTTGCAGGAATATCAGATGCTGAAACAGAACCACCTGTTAAAGCACCATAAGAAGCTTCATTAGCTTCTTGATAAATAGTAATAGTTGATGATACTGTTTGACCATCAAATGTATTTGAATATTTACCAGTTACAACAATACTTCTCTTACTACCAACAGTTGTAGTTCGATTGCTTGCAGTAACCTTAGTACCAGATATAGAAAATCCAGTAGCACTTCCTGATAGAACTGGTGTAACATTATCTGTACTAACTAAATTACCATTACGATACGTTTTAAGTACAGCTGTAATAGTTGCAGTTCCACCCTTTGCGGCAATTTCAGTATTATCACTATTTAACGTTAAATCATATGTATAAGTAGATGCTTCTTGTTCAACAGTAAGAATAACTTGTTTACTGGAATCTTTTTTACACTTTCCAATAAACTTCATACTTCTTTTAGAAGTACCCTTTTGAACAGGTGATGAAATTTTAACAGTCTGATTTCCTTGAAAAGAGGGAGATTCAATATTAATTGAATCTCCACTCCCGTCATTCCATTTATTAGTGATAACACTCATAAATGATTAATTAATTTATTCAGCAGGTTCGAATGTCCATTCGTCATTAGACAGAACGCTCAGAGTCTGCTCACCACCACCCTTCGGAATAGTAACAGTTGCAGTAGTTGTACCCTGCGAATTGAGATACAGATAACTGTCACCAAGAGCCTGAGTAATAGTAATAGTTTTAACAACAGTCGAACCTTCACCCTTGATTTCAAGAGTTGCAGAACGAGCTTTGATAGTGTCGTTCTTCGGTACAACAATAGTAGCATCATAAGTGTATTCTCCAGTAGCACCGGGGTCACCAGTAATAGCAGTGCCAGAAGTAGCTGTTGTACTACCATTAACTTTAAATGATGTTACATTTGCAATACCGAAGTTAGTTTTCCATGTAAACGTAAGAAGTTTCGAGTTAGACTTACCAGTTACATGAATTGTTTCACCACCTTTAGCAACATTAATAGTTAAACCATCGGGAGTAATAAATTCGTCAGCAGCCTTTTCAAGAACCGTGACTGTAACTGCGTTAGTCTTTCCAACAATCTTACCGGTAACTTTAGTGCTTCTATTTGCACGACCGGTATAAGGATTCACAGAATTAATCTTAATCTGTGCATTTCCAGTACCAGTTTTAGGAACCCATGATAAATAACTCGGAATAGTTGCCATTTGTTTTTTTTTTGGTCGATTAACTATAATAACAAACTAATTACCAAATTCCCATTCAGCTGTATCACTTGCGAAAACAGTTATGATATCATGATAATTATTATCTTTATTTAGAATAACAAGAGTTTTATCAACAGCTAATTCTACAACAGGTTCATCTATTGGCCAAACTTTTTTACCATTAAGCCACATATCAAGAACCTGCCGACGATTACCATTAAGCATTACGACAGCTTCCGTAGCTCGTTCAAGAAGATTAAGTTGTGCCATAGTTGTAGATTAATATTAACCTTGTGGTGTTTCAAGAGCAGTTACACGACTTTCCAAAGAAGTATAATTACTTTCTAATGTACTTACTTTACCACTTAAAGTAGTAATAGTTTCTTGTAATGTATTAACAGTACTTTCAAGAGTTTCTACTTTTGTCTGTAATTGTTGAACAGTTGAAGATTCAGCCTTAGTGGCTAAACCTTCAACTACAAAAGTAATTAACTTCTGAAAAGCACCAGTTTTCGGAGGCCAGTTTAAGGCACAAAATACTTTACGAATTACTGATTCTTTCATATTATTAAACCGTTAATTAGATTCGACATCACCAACCCTAAATATAGGATGTTCAATACCATCACCTTCGATTTGCATATAGTCAATACCATCATTTTCAAATACTGGTTCAGGTACTAATTCAATAGTTGTAACACTATGATTTGCAAGATTATCATAACTTTGATTATATTCAGTGTAGCCATCACGTCTAACCAAAATTACAACCCTTGAATCATAAGTACCACTGATATGAGCTATACCTTGATAATCAGTAACGATAGTTTTAACAGAAGAACTAAACCAACAACTAATACCTGTGGTAATAGGAGCTTTAGTAACAGAATCTACAAATTTAAGAGCTATATAATCTTGACCTTCTTTCGGATGTAAATCAATATAATTGACAACAGCTTCAGAAGGTTTAGCTGCAATAAACAATGCAGGTTCAGTAGCTTCATAACGAGTATTACCTAAAGTCTTATAATTACGTTCGAAACCAATCGGATTAGCTTCACTAACATAACCATCTTCTGATGAATCACAGTTACCTATCTTTTTATTAGTTTCATCATAAATGGTATTACTAATCATGCAACCAGTTAAAGCATCTCGTGTACGAACTTTAATAAGACCGTTATTATTACGAAGACATAATATTTCAACTGTTTTATCAGTATCAAATACTACTTCTTCATGACCAATATGATACCAATCAGAAGATAATGGTAAAGCATAATAAGTTATAACACTACCTTTATTCCTTGTGATTACTAAAGGTTCATCAGGTCTGGTTGTACCAACAGTAGTTCCAGTAATTGATATCTCTTTAATATTAGCAGCTAAATAAAGTTTATTATCATCATAAATTTCATAAGCCTTGATAGTTACAGAAACCTCTTCGGGTTCAGGCGGTAACTCTTCAAGTACAATAGTAACACTATGTTCACCAGTAGAATTAATCGTACCAGTTCCAGTGTTAGTTATATAACCAGTTTTGGAAACTCGGAAATCAATACTTGTTCCAACTGGAGCTGTAACAACTTCAGATTTACCAGTAGTTGATTCATCATTACCAAGAGGTTTCCAACTACTTTCGGTACTGAGTTTATACTCAAACGTAACACCGTCTAAAGCAGTAGATTCAGTATTTACAGCAGTTGCATAGATAGTACCAGATTGAACTGGAACTTTATCCATTTCAACAGTAACTTCTGCAGTAGGAATTGCATAAGTTACCAGTTGTTCAACCTCTATATAACCCGACGAAACAAACCTCAAAATTCGGCTCGTATTGACATCTCCGGTGAGTTGTAGCGGCGTATCTTTTGTGACTTGACCTAATATACCACCCGTGTCTTTATCATAGACGTATGCGGCTATTTTGGCCTTTGTTTCGCTATCGACTACCGTAAGATTTACAGCACCTTGTTCAACCGGTAGAGCTGTAAGAGTAATATCACGAATTATATTCTCATCTAATGTAATACGCTCTTCATAAGTTTCATATCCACTTGCACTAACCTGAATCAAAATATCACGCGGGTCATAAGTTTCATATGTAAGAGTACCAGTACCTTGAGCAATAACTACATTAGAAGGTTTATCAGTAAATATAATTAAAGCATTATCAGGAGTTGCATTTACAGTTAATGTCTTTTTAGTCTTAGGTGTAAGAACAACATTGATTGTCGTATCTTCAACACCTACATCGACATAAACATCTTTTGTAATGTAATTCTCTTTTTCTACAATATAATGTAAACGACTTTGAATTAAACATTCAAGACTTGCGCTTCCAACACCTGCCGATTCTTTACCTTCCGAATTAATCATTCGTATAGTAGAATCAACCGGAACAGCTTCAATCTTAATTGTTATATAATCTTCCTCATTTCGAGGAATACGAATCCAAAGTGTACCATCTTCAAACGTAGTAGGAATCTCGCTTGTAACTTCAATTTGATTAATACTATTGCTACGAACATGATTATTGTGTTCTACAACAATACCATAAATCTCATTAATAGCATCTACAATACGTTTGTTATCAGTAACAAGTTCTTCAGAAGTTTTATCTTGCTTATTAATAAGCAAACCTTGAAGCTCTTGAGCTTTTTGTTTTAATTTATCAATATCACTTGCAGCTGTTGGTAAACCAACTTGTGCGGCAGTAACTCTATGAGGATTATCATAATTACGAATATGAGCGTTGAAATTATCTTTATCATTCTCGTAATCTTCTTTATCAAGTTTCTTGTTTATAGCAGCCCAAACATCTTGAAACTTCTTATTAACTTCTGCAACATGATTGTTAATCCAAACATTCAACTGTTTGAACCAACCTTTAACCCTATTTTCAAGAGCATCAATGTACTCTTTTTGAGGTCGAGATACAGGTTTATCCATATCGGCAGTGTTATCAACATTGCCAAGACCAACTTGTTCTTTTGTTACCTCATGAGGATTAAACTTATTATTAATATGTTCAAATAAAAGTTTTGTAAGTTGTTCAATAGGATTTAAGTCCTCAGCTGTAAGCTCACGAACATATACTTGAACATCAAGAATCTCATTAACAGCATCATTAAAATCAAAATTGGTCTTTACATTCGTCCGATAAATCCACCAAGATTTACCCTCGTGAACATAAATACCAGTGAGAGTAAATATCTGATTACTTATGATACCTTGTACTGTAATTGTATGTATAGAACGAACAATCGGTACAAGTATATAAAGATATTGTTGAGTTGATTTAACCCACGGAACTTTATATTCATAATGTCCTACATCAATATTTCGAGATTCAAACTCGGTAATCTTTGCAGAACTAATATCAGATTTTTCAGTTAGCTTAAATAGAGCACTATTATCGTAAGCAGTTACATTAGTTAAGTCTATTTCAATCCTCTCCTTTGTCCTATATAAATATAGGTGGCCGTTCTTTCGATAGTACATATATAATGTAGGAACTGTTTTAACACCAGCACCTTCACCATCTACTGTACCAATATATTCTCCGGTTTGGCCATTATAAACACTCGGATATATACCATCTTCAAGCACACCGAGCGCTACAACATTTCGAAGATTAATTACTGTCATACCAAGAACAATAACGAAATAAATACTCCAACTACAAAGTTAATAATAATAGGATGAATTTTAAGACCAGTTACTGTTTTCTTTCTTGCAGCTTGAATACCACAAGTAATGATTTGATAAGCTAATGTAATCCATAAACTCATAAACCAAGTAGCAACAGTAGCCTTAAATAAAATACCTACGACAGTAGCAATGACGAAACCAATAATAATATCGTCTTTATGTTCTGAATAATAACCACTTAAAAAAGTAGTTATTTTATTCCATATTTTCTTTATCATAATACTAATCGTATTTATTATTATATGACGATTAATAATAATAATGGTGCAACTTGTATGGCTCGGCCTGCGGCCTCGCTCCCCGGTGGGGCAGGAAGTTGCACGCCCACTTGTCACATAACATTAGCATCATTAAGAGAATAACTCCTAACACCACAATTAATAGCATTAGGAGTTATCTTTGTGGTTACATTTTTAACAAATCAATTTCTTACTTAATGAGTGCTAATACCCCTTCAAGTGCAGTAATTGCAGAAGTTTTAGTATTGTCAATAGCAATAAATTGAGTAACCTGTAAACCCTCTGTATGTAAATTAAAGGGATGTGTGAAATCAGCACGAGAAGTAATTACATAAGTGTCATACATAACACCCTCGGTAGCTGTAAAAATATCACCATAAACACGGTCATATTCCTTGAAATTAGGATTATAACCTACACCGGCAACATCTGCTTCTTTCTCAAGTTTAGCAACTTGGTCATAAGTACCAACCGGAGTTTGATTCTCAGTACCCTCTTCAAGCGTAGCACGAAGAATACCATCAAACGTCACATAATACTCAAAACCTGCGGCGCCAGTGAACGTAACACTTGCTTCGGTAAAATCATTAATCGTGATGCTATCAGCACCAAAACGAGCATTAATCTTAGTTAAAGTCTTTTCAACCTCAACTTTCAGACGAGCAATAATATCTGCACTTGCTTCGTCAATTCCGTTGATAGTTACACTGGCATTATAAACTTCCAGAGGATAACCACCAAAAGAATTAATAGGCTTACACGAGATAATAACCTCAGCATCGAAACCTTGATAACCAATACCACGATTAGCTACAAGATTCGTAAACTTATACGTTTTACCAGCAGGAGCAAGATACTTTTCCTTATGTTGCTTCGACCACTTGGGATTAATCCAAACGCCGCGTTTAACCTTGCCATCACCAAGACCAAGAACAAACTGCAACATCTCATCATCCTTGACATCCGAAGCAGCTGCAACGACTTTACCAGCCGAATTAAGAAGAACAGCTTGTCCGCGAGTCAGCTTGCTAACATCATTATTAGCAAGTGTTGTCAGAAAATCATTTGCGACAATTACACTTTTCATTTTCTATTCTAAATTTGATTGTTGTTTAACAGCACTAAAACTGTCATCTTTAAGAACAAGAAGAATATCGCTAACTACACTATCTATGAAATCAGGTGTAACTTCCATATCTGACATTTGGTTAATATCAATATTAAAAAGACGTGGTTTCTTAATATATGAAATTTTAACCGCATCAACACAAAAATCATCACCGTAATAAACAAACAATCTATCATCAACAAGTTCACTTATTGGATTAAGATGTCTATTTTTATTACCATAGAAGTTGTTTAGAGTAGCTCGAATATTTTCGGTAGCAATTAAATCATTTTCAGAAAACTTATTTCCTACATTTACGAACTCGTCATAAGTAGTATTATAAGTAATAACAGGAATGTCTGTATTATTAACTTTTAATGCAATTTCATCTTTTACATTAGAAGTAATAATAATACAATCTTTATAATAACGACCAATCAGATTCTCCCAATAAACATTATATTCATTAGAAAGAGCTTGACGTAATCTATCACAAGTTAAACCTGCAATTTCATACAAATCAATCTTATCTGAATCACTATCATAAAGAGAAAGAATATCTGAAATATCAATCTCATTCCCATTAACAATAATTTGTCCATTAAATTCATCACCAGTTAAGGCAATTTTAGACAAATCAATTAGATGATAATATAAATTCTTAACTTCATCATCAGGATAAACCTCATGTAAATTCTCAACAAGTCGAGCTTTACCATAAGTTAATCGAGAAGTAGAAGAAATAAGTTTTAGATAATCACCCGGAAGAATAACGAAAGCTCTATTTGGATAATCCGTATCTTGCTTATCACGTTTAAGTTTAAGCCACGGTGTTTCACGCTTTAATGATTGAATATCATCTACACGTTTTTTACTATCTTCAAGACCTTCGCCTTTATAATTAGTTTTCCTATTTGATTTAGTTTGTATATATTTAACGGCAGCTCGATTCAGCATCATATCAATAAACTGAGGAGCAATACTCCGATGTCTATTAGATGTTATCTGCTGTATTCGTTGCTCTATTTCGATGTGTAATTCTTTTACCGTTTCATACATGACTAACCTTTCAAACTACGATACTTCGCGTTCCACTCGGCAACAATACCTTTGTTGTTATCATTCGAGAAATACGAGATAGCATCATTAATATTATTACCAATAACATTTTCCGGATTAGAAGCATCGACAATGATAGAACTATTCGGAAGTTGTCGAATAATATTCATCCAAAGATAAATAGTAATCTTAGCTTTCATCTCCAGATGTTTATCATCAACAATACTAATAAACTTCTGCGGGTCACTGTCAATAAGTTCAAGAAGAACAGATTGCTTATCATCGGCAGTCATTGCCATAAATTCTGAATAATCACCTACGCTACCTGTCGATACAACAACATTGTCGATAAGTGCGCTATTCGGATTATTAATAAGCTCCGTATATTTCTTGAGAGCATCAGTGCGAAGTTTCGTCCGAGCAGCTTTGAGTGCTTTACGCTCACTATCCGAAGTAAGATAAAATTGAATATTGACGCTCTTATTAATATCTTCAACCTTATTAGCAACCTTGCTACTTAAAAGGCAATATCTCCAACTAATATAATCGGGAATATTAACAAAAGTAACATACTTATAAAGTTCCGTTTCATCAAGTTCCTTAATCCGTTTCAGAACAATAGCTTCAAGTTCCGAACCAGTTTCATTCTTAATCTTATCAGCTTTTTTAAGTTTACCAATAAGTTCGTCGATATTACTTTTCAGAGCAGGATTACCTAAATCTAAAACGTAAGAAGTATCGAACTCTAAGCCATGAACAGGAATCTCAAGAAGAAAATCATTTAAGTATGTAGTGATTCGTTCTTGCCAAGAACTATCAATAGGAGATACACCAACAACAGTAGGAAGAAGAACTCGCATTTCCTCACTACGGCTCAGCAATTCATTAACAGGACGAATAGCAGAACCAAGACGAAGAAAATCAGTTTTGAAAGCATCTTTATTCCGAAGTTCAAAAGAAGAAGGATTGTTCCTCCATTCAATACGAACTGAACGATTAACTTTAATCATATTTTTAACATTTTAAGTTATTCAATCTTTTATATGTTAATGAGTAGTAATAACCTTTCGATTATTACTACTCAAATTGGGTGTTTAGTTCAGAGCTAAATCGAGCCAGAACGAAGTAGTAGGATTATCAATATTGATACCCTGCGAACCAAGAACTTCATAAGAAGCAATATCCTTCGTATCCGACAGTTGAGTACCACTTGCAAGTCCCCACGAAGCAGGCAGTTCAGCCATACCTTTATAGACACCTACTTTATACTCACGACCCTCTTCACAAACAAACTTAATATTACGCTCACCATTCGAACCCATAGTATGGTCAAGGAATACAGCACTATAAGAAGTAATAGGCAGACCTTGATACATATTACCGGCTTCACGGTCACGACGAGCACGAATACCGTGGTCGAACATATCAACAATCTTGACAGTAAGAATCTTACCATTAAACATCTTATAACGGTTAAAATACTTACCATAAGACATCATCTCACCATCGCTCTTAATCTCGTTATCACCAAGAGTTACAAAGTAATTCTTAAGACGAGCATCATAGTAGATAGCATCATTGAACATTCGTGCGAAACCTTTACCGCAATAAAGAACAAGTTCCTCAACGGTAGAATCAATACGATTGTCAAAGATACGAGTGATGATACGGTCGAAACGATTAAGTGTCAGAACAGAATACGTTTCATAATTACCAACGGCCTTAAGAATATCAAGAACACCAGCACCACGAGGAATTGCCTCACCAGTCTTCTCATCCTTTAAGTGGATAATACCATTCGAATCGCGGTTGTACTCCGAGAACCACAAGTCCTCTTCGAGCATCTCGCGTCGCATGATTTCCCACATCTTCATTTCGTAAGGCATCCACAGATTACGCTCACCACCAGATGCAGTATCAAAAGCAATATTAACAACCTTATTACCCATGTTACCAGCAATCTCTTTCGAGAAACGGTAGTAACCATACTGGTTGGTTGCCTTGCTGAACGACTGGTTATTCGAGCGGTTTCCATCAGACTTGCTACCCGGAATAGTCGAAGCACCTAATGCCCAAATAGCACCACTAATAAAGTCTTTTGCAACAGCATCAGCCGAGATAGGAGCACCCGACATATTGGTAAAACGATAAACGTATCCACCAGTCGAAGTAGCAATACCCTCATTCTGAATACGCCATTGCATACCCGAAGGAGCAATAGCCGTGTGCTGATAAATAAACCAATTATCCTCCATTTCAACCTCAACAGTTCCGTAAGGCTGAATAGCACTTTTATCAGATACCAGCTTTTTCAAACGAGAAGTAACACGCTGACGAGGAGCAATTTCCCAAGTATATTGAGTATCACCACCATTCAGCTTAACTTTTGTTGTAACAGCACCCTGACCCTCAGTAAGAGTAAGAAGAGGATACTTGTCACTATCCTTACCCCAAAGATAAGTAAGATTACGATTAAGTTTAACAGGGTCAATCAAATCAAAATTCAGAAGCATATTAGCATCTGTATATTGATTCGAGTCAAATTTTACAGTTCCAATTTCACGCATTGTAAATTAGATTTTTGGTTAAGTTATTATTATAAGGCAAGAACATTTGCTTTATTTAATAGGTAAAACAATTTTATCATCCTTTGCAATCTTTTGAACCTTAGGATTACCATTGTTTTTACCAGTCTTACTTGCTAATGAACGAAGACGTTTAACTTCTTTTTTAGCAAGTTCAGCTTTAATCAGTTGGTCAACTCCACCATCAAGATTCATAATAAATCGCATAGCCAATTCAGCAGGATTAGAAAGACGATTAATCTCATCAATCTGTGCTTGACTATAAACCATTCCATTAATCTCTTGAACAGGACGAGAGAAGTAATCAAATAACTCTTGACGAGAAACAAGTTTCTCACCATCAGTTGTCTTAATTCTCAGACCTTCTTTCGGAAGAGCGTATTCTCCAATCTGACCTTTAACAACAATTAAATCATAAAGACTACCCGGTGCATTATGAACTTTGACAGTACCGTCATCTTCATACGAAACACCAAAGTATTTAATTTCCTTTTCAAGTTCAGCCTGCATTTCTTTGGCCTCACGTTCACGAATTGCTTTAATCTCACTCTCTTGAGTTTTACGCAACCAATTAAGACTTTCAGTCGCATCGTCTTTAAGAGTATTATTTGCTTTTGCAAACTCAACAATTCGTTTGGCACGTTCCGGAGAAGTACCTTTTTGAATTTCAGCTTTATAGATTAAATCAGTAAGTAAGTTATCATCATCTTTGATTTCAACTTTACTATAATCTACATTTGCCGAATAACCTTCGATTGTACCGAACTTACTCTTATATTCAACAAGAGCTGCAATATCAGGATTGTTAGCTAAAAACTCGTTAAAACCTTTTGCAAAACCCTCTCGTTCACCAAGAGCTTTTACAGCAGCTTCACGTTTAGCAAAACCCTCAATCGTAGGTTCAAACTTAACAGGTTCACCTTTCTCATCTTTAATAACAATGCCACTTGCTTTTGAAATAGCTTCGATATAATCACCGTCTAATTCATTAGCACCTTCATCAGACATTGCATCAATTTGTTCTTTTGTGAACTTAATTTCACCGTTATCATCTACGGCGTTTCCGTTATCATCAAGTGTGTAAAGAGTACCATCAATTTCTACTTGTTCAGGTTCAGTTTCTTCTTCACCATTACCAGTAGAACCACCCTTATCACCTTCTTCTTCAGCTTTCTTACGAGCAGCTTCCTCTTCAGCTTTACGTCGTTCTTCAGCTTCTTGAGCTTCTTTAGCTTCCTTAGCTTTACGTTCTTCTAATTCTTTACGAAGACGTTCTTGTTTTTGCTCCTGAGTTTCATCATCAGGTATAACAACTTTTTCAACAGCCATATTAGTATTTATTTATAGTTGAATATTATTACATGAACAAAGATATACTATATATAATATATTATCAATAATTATAGTAGTATTATCTTGCAGGTTCTCTTGCTCGCCGTCGATAATTCTCGGTCATCATTGCTTTAATTCTTTTTGTAACTTTATTCTATTAACATCAGAAGCAGTGTAACCAGATTGAGCAGCCATAGCTTCATCTTTATCTATATTACCATTTCCATTGGTATCGACTTTAAGTCGCATATTCCAAATCTCTTTTTCACCTTCTTGTTTAAGAATCTCAAGATTAACATCATGTTCTCTATCAAGAGCATTTTGTTGAGCTTCAAATTCTTGTTTAGCTGCTTCACGCTGACTAACAATTTGTTCAACTTCTGCTTGAGCTTGTTGTTGAACTTGTTGCATTTGAAGTTCATAATCTCGACGAGCTTGAATAGCTTTCTTAATATTCTTAGCAATAGAAGTAATATTATTGTTTTCAATAGCTTCAATAGCAACTTCCAGTTGGTCATTCTGACCTGCACTAAATGCAAGTTCTTTCATCATGTTCAGCTTATTCTGAACATCGGCATTATTACGAATATAAATTCCAATATTACCAGAGAAATCAGAAGAACCATCAATATCAACTACAACAACTTTATTAGTTGTCGGGTCTACATAAGAACCTCGTTTACCATCAATCCAAGCAAACTTACTGTAATCAATATTTGCAACATAATCACGTTCACGGAAGAGATTAAAACATTCAAGACTCCAAACACTTCCGGTCATTGCTTGAGAATAATTCGATTCATTAACAGCCTTACCGGCATAATCTTTGGCATCACCAAAGCGAGCATTATTCATATTAGCTGCTTCCCAAGCTTCTGCTTTCAAACCTTGTTTAAGATTATCAAGCATTTGAATATAATTCGTAATAGCACTTGTGGCTACTTCTCGAATAGATTGTAAAGCATTAGGTTGTGCATCAGAATCATCAAACGGTAAAAAACTATCTTTATTCGCAACAGCAAGACGTTCCTCGGTAGTCATGTCACTACTATCAGCGAGAATACTTTCAGGGAATAATAACCAAGATTTAAACTTAGCTACTGCACGTTCTTGTTGTAAAGTATAAATGCGATAAAGAGCAAGATAAGGTAAAACACGGAAAGGAATAGGATTACGAAGATTATCTTTATGTAAACCTACAATACCATTATAAGGTAGTTTACAATCACTATAATTGTTAAATCTTTCACGTTGAACTTCGATAGGCCGCGGTTTAATATAAATACCACTATGACAACCACCGATACGCCAACCTTCCCAAACTTGATTTATCCATTCCCATTCAATCTCAATATCACCAGCAGAAGCATCAAATTCATAATTCTCGTCTACAACACTTTCAACGATATTTCCTAATAAATCTCGATGTTTAAGAATACCTTGTTTAATTTCAGTTTTCCAAACATAATGATAAATATCAATTTCTTTACCATACAATCGAGCTTCACTACGAAGTGCTTCTGCGTTAGTATGTAAGATAGCTTTACGTTCAGCAAAATCTGTTTTATTGAAGATTTGAACTATACCATCGGGAGCATCATATTTAGGAGATACAGTATAAATATCTTTAAGATAATTCATTTCTGCATCTGTAAGCTCATCACGAAATCTATCAATGATTTGAGGAATAGTCATTCGATAAACACGAAGTCCTGCATCATCATCTTCGATATATCGTTGACCACTTTCAATACGATAATATTCGAGAGGAGATATTACTTGAAGATAAACATCACCTTTATAAACTTCTCGATAAGTATAAACCTCTTCACAAGCCCACCAATAGAAATAGCATTGTTGATACTTGTCTTTCGCTTCAACAATAGCATTGATAAGTTCAAGACGTTTTTGAGTTGTAATAGTTACATCATCAATCCAATCGTTAAGAACTTCCTCAATAATATCGTTAAGTTCACCTTGCTTAATTGTCTTTTGACCAGTATTAAATCCTGCTTCATTAAGACGATTAATAATTTCTTGATTACAATAAGCCATTACTTTATCAGCAAGAACTTTATTGCGAGCAAGAGTTACAGAAGGGTCATTATTAAATACTTGATAATTAGAGAACATATTAATAAATTCTCCCATATATCGTTCTTTAATAGGAGTAAGAAAATCTACATCACGTATCTCACCATACATGACAGCTTTCTCACCAACCTTATCAATATAATTCCGAAGAACATATTCATAAGTCTTAGGGTCTACTAAACCATTAGCAGCATCGAGAAATTTCTGCGTAACAGTTTTATCATTCTGACCAATAGCAAGATTAATCCAATAATTACAATTAGGAATGTACCAAGCTTTCGTTTGTTTTGTAGCAGTACTTGCACGCTGGTCAGGCATAACAAGTGGAGTTGCTCTTAAATCACGTTCACTCATTTTAGGAATCTATTAACTTTACGATCAGTGTTATTAGTTTTACTTTTCGAGTTAGCTTCTCGTTCAAGTAAAAGGGAATCTTTACGAAATTCAAACATTGCAACGATAGCCGAACTTAATCGGTCTGCATTACGCCCAAATATAAATCTATCTAACTCTAATAAGAAACTTATATCATAAATTTGATTAAATCTATATATTGGTGTATCGTCGGACGTTTTTCCGACAATTTCGTATAAGAAATCCCGCACCATGCGCATACCCTCTAATTTAATATCGCCATCACCAATGACAATACCATAACCAGTAATACGAGGGCCATCAACACTACGATTGATATAACTACTTGGGTCTTTCAGCAACTTATCTCTATAACCCCATTTCTTGAAATTAGTAACAAGTTCACCAGTACCAGCCTCATAAAGAACTTTACAATTCCAACGTAAACAAGCATAAAGAACAAGTTTATCGACAGCTTCCATAGTATCAAGACGACCACAATAAGAAGCAACAAGTCGTTTACCCATGTAAGGAGTTTTGCTATTAGTACGCATCCATACTTGAAAACTTGCAAGTGAATTTTTTGTACTAACTTCTTCTTTATTTTTATCTACACGATATGGGTCATAAGAAATAAAATAAAGACTACCATCATTTGGAATAGGAGAATAAAACTCTCTTATACAACCATGAACATCAGTCTTTGAATTATGAGGTACATCAGTTATATATTCATGGAATCTATCGGAACCAAATATAGCTCGTTCAATACATTCCTGTTTAGTAACAAATCTAACACGTCCATCATCAAGTATATACCAACCATCTTCATAAAAATGATTAGACTTATCATATTTAATAGCATTAATATGATTAGTAAGTTCCGGACTGTGAAAAATGTTCTCTTGTGTGTTCGTAAATGCCTCATTAGGACTGTTAGCACGTTGACCTACATAAATATTATATTCACCAGCATCTTTCTCTTTTTCTGCACCACGTTTCTTGTCATAATCATCCTTCCAAGAAGCAAACAGTAAAGAATTACCATCTTCTATAAAAGGTTCATAATCCCATATCTGCGGAAAAAAGAAACCACAAACAGCATGTCTACTATTAGCATCCCAGATATTTTCCATAGGAAGCATATCATTCTTTCCGGGATTATAAAAACAATTACTGAAAGCTTCCCAGTTAGCACCTTTTGTACCACCCGTACCATACACACGAATAGTACCAATTCGCATTGCACCTGATTCACTATTAGACATCATAACATCTAATGCCTTTTGAAGATTAGGACAGTTATGAGTAATAGTAAAATCTTCTAATAATACAAGATTATCACCATCTACTTCAAATCCATAATATCTACCTCGACCAATAGGTTTAATATCAAATCGAGTTTCCAATACATTCTTTTGTAATGAAATATAATTTTCTGCTTTTTTACGATTTATTTTAGTAGGAATTAAATGACAACCAGATAAAATAAAAATTCTATAATAAGTAACACCTCTTATAATCTTTTCTGAAACAGTGGTTTTCAATCCAAGACTTCTACAAATATAAACAATATCATAAACAATTGCAGGGTCTTTTTGAGCTATTTCAAAATTATGTTTTTTAGAATTATAAGAACCATCAGTGTCAATAATACCAGCTAAAAATTCTAATCTACTTTGTTTCTGTCTCTTATACACATCTGACGCTGCCGACGATCGCATAAGTGTAGA
>OWII01000617.1_pt1 | contig 18994 bp, 10 predicted proteins | sample 1732591 | NCBI WGS metagenome assembly OWII01 (sample SAMN05065732, study PRJEB22554) | human gut metagenome | biome: ENVO:2100002; feature: ENVO:00000062; material: ENVO:00002003 | host: Homo sapiens | place: USA | reverse complement strand
GGATGATACCTGCCGTCTGCGGGGCTTTCATGCCGCGCACGTATGTCCAGGCCCGCGACTCGTCGGCGCCCGTGGTGAAGAACGTTTCGAGGTTCAGCAATTTGTAGGCCGATTTTATCAGGCGAGCCACGCCCGATTCCTCAAGGCCGAGGTCTTCGAGGAACATCTGCCGCTCCTCGTAGCTTTCCAGTTCGGCGATGTCGGCCTCCGTCGCTGCTGCGACGACGAGCATTTCGGCTTTCTCGCCCGCGATGGCCGCCTTCACCGCTTCGGTATAGGCATTGCCCGTCACGGCGCTTTTCTCGTCCACGTTGCAGACGTAGAGCACCGGTTTGTCGGTCAGCAGGTTGAGGTCGGCGACCAGCTTGCGGTCTTCCTTCTCCAGTTCCACCGTGCGGGCGCTGTTCCCCTGTTCGAGTGCGGCTTTGTATTGCAGGAGCAGCTCCACGGCACGCCTGGCGTTCTTGTCGCCGCCCGAGGTGGCCTGCTTCTGCGTTTTGGCGAGGCGGTTTTCGACGGTTTCGAGGTCTTTGAGCTGCAACTCCGTGTCGATGATGCCCTTGTCGCGCACGGGGTCGATCGAACCGTCCACATGGGTGATGTTGCCGTTGTCGAAGCAGCGCAATACATGGATGATGGCGTGCGTGTTGCGGATGTTGGCCAGGAATTTGTTGCCGAGCCCTTCGCCTTTCGACGCCCCTTTCACCAGCCCGGCGATGTCCACGATCTCGATCGTGGTCGGGATCACCCGTTTGGGATTGTCGATCTCCGCCAGTTTGACAAGCCGCTGGTCGGGAACCGTGATGACGCCCACATTGGGCTCGATGGTACAGAAAGGAAAGTTCGCCGCCTGCGCCTTCGCATTGGACAGGCAGTTGAAAAGGGTCGATTTACCCACGTTGGGCAAACCTACGATGCCGCATTGTAAAGCCATTCTATTTATTTGTCGTTAGATTTCAATAACGCCTGCAAAGATACGAAATTCTTTTCATATTGTCATCGCAGGCAGGGGCTTTCGCACGGTTCCGCCTGCGATTTCCCGCTTTGCAGGGCATCGCCGGACGGATCGCTCGCAATGAAAAGGCAGCGGCCTGCGCAGGCCGCTGCCTTTTGGGGGCAGGCTGGTTTATCGTGCGTAGATGCGGGCCGCATAGCCTCCGCCCGGGGCCATCCGGATCTTCAGCCTGCGATCCTGCGGCAGCTCCGATACGGTCTTCCTGAAGTCGCGGGCTGCCCGGTCGGCGTTGATGCCGTCGGCGAAACTCTCGATGTCGTAGTTGCCGTTGCCGATGAACGACAGATCCAGCTCCAGTTCGCGGGGTGTCCAGTCGGTCATGGCGCCGATGTACCACGTGTCGCCCGAGCGGCGGGCGATGGCGATATATTCGCCCACCGAACCCGTGAGGGCCACCGTTTCATCCCATACGGTCGGGACTGAGGCCATGAAAGCGAAGCACTCGGGTTCCTTCATGTAGTTCGACGGCGAGTCGCAGAGCATCGTGATCGGCGACTCGAAGACCACGTACTCGGCCAGCTGGCGGCAGCGGGTGCCCTGGCTCATGGGTTCGCTGTGCACCGGGCGGTAGTTGCCGCGCGAGGCATTGCGCATGGCTCCCTGCGTATAGTCCATCGGCCCGGCGACCATGCGGATGAACGGCATCGTGACGTCGTATTTCACCATGTCGGTCGATTCGGCCGACCATTTCAGCTGTTCGAGGCCGAACACGCCCTCGTAATTGAGTACGTTGGGCCATGTGCGGTTGAGCCCCGTGGGCTTGAATACGCCGTGGAAATCGAGCAGCATCTTATGTTCGGCGCAGACTTCGGCGGCGCGGTGCAGGAAATCGACCATCCGTTGGTCGTCACGATCCATGAAATCGACCTTGAAACCCTTGACGCCCATGTCGGCATAATGTTTCACGACGCGTTCCATGTCGCGCTCGAAGGCGTAGTAGCCCGCCCAGAGGATGATGCCCACATTGCGCTCGCGGCCATATTCGACCAGTTCTTCCAGGTCGATCTCCGGCACTACCTGCATCAGGTCTGCCTGTTTGTTCACGGCCCATCCCTCGTCGAGGATCACGTATTCGATCCCGTGCTGCGAGGCGAACCAGATATAATACTTATAGGTTTCGTTGTTGATGCCCGCCTTGAAATCGACGTCGTAGAGGTTCCATGCATTCCACCACTCCCAGGCCACTTTTCCGGGTTTGATCCACGAGGTGTCGGCGATCTTCGAGGCCGGGGCGAGGCGGTAGACCAGATCGTTGTCGAGCAACTGGCTGTCGTCCTTCGATACGGCCATTACGCGCCACGGGAACGACCGGGTGCCTTCGGTCGCGGCGATGTAAGGTTCGCGCTCCGTGACCAGCATCTGCAACTGGTTGTGGCCGCCCTGTTCCTCCTTTTTAGGATAGGGGGCGAACACGCCCTTCAGCACGGGGGCCTCCGTCGAGTTGTTGAGGAAGAGGCCCGGATAACCCTGCAGGTCGGCCTCGGTGATGACCATCTTGCGGCCGCCGGGAAGTTCCACCAGCACGGGCAGGAAGATCAGTTTGCGGGGGTCGAGCTGCGTCAGCGGGAGACGGGTGTAGGTGTTCTCGAACGAATTGCGGAACTGCCCTTCGAAATCGAGCAGCCGCTTGTGCCCGACATAGGGGGCGTACGCCGTATAATCGGCCGGGAAGGTATAGGCGACCTGCTCGTTCTCGACCAGGATGCCGTCCTTTTTCCGGGTCGTGAAACGGTAGGCCAGCCCGTCGTCGTAAAGGCGGACTACCAGCCCGTAATCGCCGCGCATCGTAAGCTCAAGTTCGTTGTAGTGGTCGCGGACGCTGCTCTTCTTGTAGAACGGCGAGGCGATCCGTGCGTCGGCCGTATTTTTCCTGGCCCTGGTGACTTTGGGGTTGCTGCCCAGCACTTCGCCGCCGCCGAGCGTCATCGAGACGGGCGACGGGGCGAGCAGCGTTTCGCCGTCGGCCGAGAGCGAGATCCTCAGGTCGGAGCCGGTGGCGACGGTGGCCTGCAGCGTGCCGTCGGGCGAGGTGAGCGTGTAGTTTTTCTGTGCCATGAGCGGCAGCGCGCACACGGTGCATGCGAATAGGAATAACGGTTTTAAGGACATAGATTCGGTTTGAAGGTTAATTTGCCCCGAAGATAGTAAATCCTCCGCAAAAAACGGCCGATATGCCTGAATTTTGATCTCTGCGCGGAACGGAAGGGGCGGGACACCTGTTTGCGGGACGGTGCTAACGCCTTTTCGGGGCGACCTGTTCGCGGTATTCCGACGGGGTGATGCCCTTCAGCTGCCTGAAGGTGCGCGAGACGTTCTTGATGTCGGAGAAGCCCAGCTCGGCGGCCGCCTCGGATACGCTCAGCCCTTCGCACAGCAACTGCATCATCTTTTCGATGCGAGTCTGGATGATGTAATCGTAGATCGAGGTGCCCATGCTCTTTTTGAAACGGGTTTCGAGCAGGCGGCGCGACAGGGGTACCAGCTTCACCAGATCGTCCACCGTGATCTTCTGACTGATGTTCTCATGGATGTAGCGCAATACCTCGGCGATGTGCGGGTCGTTGTTGGCATAGATGTCCGTCGACTGCCGGGTGATGATGTTGAGCGGCATCACCATGACGTCTTCCCATTCCGCTTCGGGGTTGCGGATCAGCCGGTCGATCAGCCGTGCCACGTCGTAGCCGCCCTGCTCGACGCCCTGGCTGAGCGACGAAAGGTTCGGGGCGGAGAGCTTGCAGATCGTCTCGTCGTTGTCTACCCCCAGGATGGCTATGTCGTTCGGAATACGCGAATTCCCCCCCCCTCGATCTGGAGGCACGCCTCGGTGATATGGTACGCCTGGTTGTCGTCGCAGGCCATGATGGCCACCGGTTTGGGCAGCGATTGCAGCCATGTGATGAGCTGCGCCGTGTCGTAGTACCACAGGTCGTTCTGGGCGCCGCTGCGCAGTGACGAGAAGGTGAAATCGGGGTTTGCCTGTTCGACGGTCTCGCGGAAACCCTGGCAGCGTTCGTCCGAGAAGTCGATGCCCCGCGTCCCGTAGAAGGCGAAGTTGCGGAACCCCTTTTTCAGGAAATACTCCGCGGCCATGCGGCCGGCAAGGTGGTGCGGCCCGGTGATGTTGGGGATCGTCGTGAAACGCTTCTTGAAATCCTGAGCGATGGCGATGATGCCGTTTTCGCGGAACAGACCGACGTTGTCCGTGTTGTAGAACTGCCCGATCACGGCGTCGGCCTTCATTCGCACGGCCCATTCGACCACCGCCTCTATGCCGAACTTGTCGCGTATCGACAACGGCAGCCGGCAAAGGCTCCACGCCTGCGCCGTGTCGTGCGCATAGCGGGCCATGCCGAGCAGCAGTTCGCGGGCATAGGCTTCGGAAAAATCGGTCAGGAAAATTACGCGTGCCATGGTCTGGTTGGGTCTCTTCGAGGGTAAAGATAGCTTTTTTTCGGGAATTTTCTGCCCCAGGACGGAATTTCGGGCGAAAAGGCACTCCTGCCGGGGTTTCGGCGCCGGATAGGAAGGTTCTGCGCGATGTGAGGATGTAAAAGCGCAAATAGCCACGGACGGGACGCTTCTCTTCTCTTATATTTGTATAACCTAAACTGCGACCGGTTCCGATGCTGCGCAGATACGGCTGCCGGGGTTTGCAATACCGCCCCGGAATCCTTATCTTTGATGGAACGCTTTACGGACGGGGCGCATACACCGAAACTGCCATGACCAAAAAACTTACCTTCGCCTTGCTGGCCCTCGGGCTCCTTGCGTGCGCGCCGCGGCCGGCCGGCCCGGTCGATTATGTAGACCCGTTCATCGGCACGGGCTACCACGGGCATACCTACCCTGGCGCAACGACGCCGTTCGGCATGGTGCAGCTCAGCCCCGACACGCGTGCCGGGGACTGGGACGCCTGCGCCGGATACCATTACGACGATACGACCATCGACGGTTTTTCGCATACGCACCTCAGCGGTACGGGGTGTGCCGACCTGGCCGACATCCTGTTCCATCCCACCACGCGCGAAATCGTGTTGCACGACGGCGCCTGCGTCCTGCAGCCCTATTTCTTTTCGCACGGGGACGAGAAGGCCTCCTGCGGCTATTATGCCGTGGAGTTACCCGGTGAAAATATCCGGGTGGAGCTTACGGCGGCGCCCCGTACGGGCGTGCACCGCTATACCTTTACGGGCAAGGGGCCGCGGCAGGTGGTCGTCGACCTGATGCACACGATCGCCGAGGAGCAGGTCGACATGCGTGAATTGCGGACGACGGCGCCCGATGAGATCGCCGGGATGCGCCGCACGCAGGGGTGGGTGCCCGACCAGTATGTCTTTTTCTCCGCCCGTTTTTCGGAGCCTTTCGCCGACGTGCGGCTGCTGGGCGACAAACAGGCCGTGCTGACCTTTGCGCCGGACACCGAAACGCTTACGATAGCCGTCGGGTTGTCGTCGGTCAGCGCAGCGAATGCCCGTCTCAACAGCGTCGCCGAGGTGCCGGAGCTGGATTTCGATGCCGTGCATGCGCGTGCCGCCGCGCTGTGGCGCGAAGCGCTGGGCGACATCGTCGTCGAGGGCGGTTCGCGCGACGAAATGGTCAATTTCTATACGGCGCAGTACCATACCAAGCTGACGCCCAATCTGATGAGCGATGTCAACGGCGAGTACCGCCGTCACGACCAGCGCATCGCGCGTATGCCGCAGGGCGGTGCCTACTATTCGACATTCTCGCTGTGGGACACTTTCCGCGCGTGGAATCCGTTGCAGACGCTGGTGGATACGACGTTAGTCAACGACATGATCCGCAGTATGCTCGACATGTACGACATAACGGGCGAGCTTCCGATCTGGCCGCTCGCGTCGGGCGAGACGGGGACGATGATCGGCTACCATGCCGCGTCGGTCATTGCCGACGCCTACCTGAAAGGTATCCGCGGATACGATGCCGAAAAGGCGCTCGATGCGATGATCCGCTCGTCGAACATCAATAAGAAAGGTTCCGATTACTATGTGGTACAGGGGTTTATACCCTCCAATATCAAGCGCGAGTCGGTCTCCTGCACGCTGGAATATGCTTACGACGACTGGGCGATCTCCCGCATGGCCGGGGCCATGGGCCGGGACGACGTCGCCCGGGAGTATGCGCAGCGGGCGCTCAACTACGCCAATGTCTTCGACGGATCGACCTGTTTCTTCCGCGGCCGTGGGACGGACGGCAACTGGTCTGAGCCGTTCGAGGAGTTCGCCACGGGGCGCGACTATACCGAGGCCACGCCGTGGCACTACCGTTTCTTCGTGCCGCACGACGTGAACGGGCTCGCCGGGCTTTTCGGCAGCCGCGAGGCGTTCGTCCGTGAACTGGATCGGCTCTTTACGCTCGAATCGGACGAGATGCAGCTCGACGTAAGCGACGTGACGGGGCTCATGGGGCAGTATGCCCACGGCAACGAACCCAGCCATCACATGGCCTACCTCTACAATTATGTCGGGCAGCCGTGGCGGACACAGGAGCTCACGCGCAGCCTGCTGCACGGGATGTACGCCCCGACGCCCGCGGGGATCATCGGCAACGAGGACTGCGGCCAGATGTCGGCGTGGTACATCTTCTCCAGCCTGGGCTTCTATCCCGTCTGCCCCGGCTCGAACCAGTTTGCGCTGACCGCACCCCAATTCCCGAAGGCCGTCGTGCGCCTGGCCAACGGCCGCACGCTGACCGTTACGGCAAACAACCCCCGCCGCAATACCTATATCGCTTCGGTGACGCTCGACGGAGTGCCCGTGACCGAAAATTTCATCACCTACGAACAACTGATGCAGGGTGGGGAACTGCATTTCGAACTCCGTACGGAACCCGATTACGCCCGTGGAACGGATGCCGCAGCAGAGCCCTATTCGCTTACGCGCGGCCAGGTCGTTTCGATTCCCTATACCACGCAGAACGTGAGCCTCTTCACCGAGCCTGTGGCCGTCGCCCTGGCCACGACGACGGCCGGAGCCGAAATCCGCTATACGCTCGACGGCTCGGAGCCGGACGAAACCTCGGTGCTCTATGCCGGGCCCGTCGTTGTCGACCGCTCGCTGACGCTCAAAGCGCGGGGATTCAAACCCGGAGCCGCACCGAGCCGTACGCTGACGCTCCAAGCCGAGAAGGCCGTATTCCGCAAGGGACTGCCCGGAGCGGGCGCGGCCATGCGTCCGGGTGTCGCCTATGCCTGTTACGAAGGCGTGTTCTCGCATGTGGACGAGATTCGCCGGGGGAAGCTCGTAGCGTCCGGGACAATGCCCGAGCCGTCGATTGCCGATGCCCCGCAGGAAGACCATTTCGGATATATTTTCAACGGCTGGATCCGCATTCCCGAACGGGGCGTGTGGGAGTTCATGACCAAGAGCGATGACGGCAGCGTGCTCGTGATCGGCGACCGGAAGGTGGTCGACAACGATGGGTCGCACGCTTCGGTCATGGCGACCGGGCGCGTGGCGCTCGAAGCGGGTCTGCATCCCTATACGCTCATGTATTTCGAGGATTACGAGGGGCAGGATCTCTCCTGGGGCTGGAGGGCGCCCGGAGCGGCTGGCTTCGAGCAGATCCCCGCGGAGCGTTTGTACGTTGAATTTCCCGATTGTCCCGCTGATTTTAAATAAAAGTTATGAAACGATTGTTCTATCTTCTGGCGGCAGCGGCGTTCACTGCCTGCGGTTCGGCCACGACGCTCAGCGTCATGACCTTCAACATGCGTTACGACAACCCCGAAGACGGGGCGGACAACTGGCGTTTCCGCCGCGGGCGGGTCGCCGAGGTGATCGCTTCGCACGGCGTCGACGTTTTCGGCACGCAGGAGCTGCTTGCCAACCAGCTCGGCGACCTGAAGCGTTTGCTGCCCGGCTATGCTGCGGTGGGCGTCGGCCGTGAGGACGGTGCCGAGGCGGGCGAGTTCAGTGCCGTATTTTACCGGCGGGATCGTTTTACGCCCCTCGAATCCGGGACTTTCTGGCTGAGCGAAACCCCCGACGTCGCAGGCTCGAAAGGGTGGGACGGCGCCTGCGAGCGCGTGGCAACCTGGGTCGTACTGCATGACAGGGAAGGGGGCCGGGAGTTCCTCTTCGTCAACACCCACCTCGACCATGTAGGGCAGGTCGCCCGCGACGAAGGCGTGAACCTGCTCAGGGAGCGCATCGAAGCGCTGCGCGGGGATCGGCCTGTGATCCTGACGGGCGATTTCAATTCCGAGCCCGGCTCGTCGGTCGTGGCGCACGTGCAGAAAGACGGCGTACTGCATGACGTGAAGCAGGTCGCCGCCCGTAAATCCGGCACGGAGTGGAGCTTTTCCGACTTCGGGCAGATACTCGAGGCCGAACGCCCGTTGCTCGACTACATCTTCGTGAGCGACGGCATCGCCGCCGACCTTTACGAGGTGCTGCCCGATACGCTCGGTGGCGGTTATGTCTCCGACCATGCCCCCGTGATGGCCATTGTCAAATTCGAAAAATAACATCCCGCAATGAAAAAGATACTCAAAAGCTGGCTGCTGTTCGCAGCTCTGTGCACCTGCGCCACGGCTGTGGCCGAGCGCCCCATCCTGATCCATTCGCACAACGATTATTGCCGCCGTGCCCCCTTCTGGCAGGCGTACGCCCAGCAGGTCTATTCCATCGAGGCCGACGTGTTCCTGCACGGCGGCAAGCTGCTCGTGGGGCACGAGGTCGAAGACCTTTCGCCCGGCATGACCTTCGAGGCGCTCTACGTCGAACCGCTGGTGACGCTCTTCGGGCGTAACGGCGGGCGGGCATGGAAGGATTCCGGCGAACACCTTCAACTGATGGTCGAGCTCAAGTCTGCTACCGAACCGACTTTACAGGCCGTTGCGGCATTGCTGGGCCGCTATCCCGAGGTGTTCGACCCGGCGGTGAACCCCGAGGCCGTGCGGATCGTTGTCACGGGGCGTGTCCCGGCACCGGCCGATTTCGGCAAATATCCCTCCTATATCCGTTTCGACGGGGTGTGGGATGCCGACTATACGCCCGCGCAACTGGAGCGCATCGCCCTGATAAGCGCCGATTTCAGCGACTATTCGCAGTGGAACGGCAAGGGCTCGATCATCCCGGCCGAGCGTGCGGAACTGGAGACGGTCATCGACCGCGCACATGCCTGGGGAAAACCCGTGCGTTTCTGGGGCGCCCCCGAAGGGACGACGGTTTACTATACCTTTTATGATATGGGTATCGACTACCTCAATACCGACCACCCCGAGGTGTGCGCCGCGTTCTTCGATGATTTCGGCAACAAGAATTTCCAGATCGGCGAACGCCGCACGGCCGCCGAAGGCGTGACGGGCACCAAGCGCCTGGACAAGACCACGCGCGATTTCCGGGGCTTCCAGAACGACAAACTGCAACTCTCCAAGGGCATCGACGTCTACACCCCGACTTACCGCAACGACGGGGGCCGGGGACGGGTTCGCAACGTGATCTACCTGATCTGCGACGGCATGGGGCTGTCGCAGATCGTGGCGGCTTTCTATGCCAACAAGGGGCTGTCGACCCTGCAGATGAAATATATCGGCCTGCAACAGAACAATGCGCTGGATGCCTTCACGACCGACTCGGCTGCCGGCGGCAGCGCCCTGGCCACGGGCGAACGCCACGATAACCGCCATATCTCGATGAGCCCGGAGGGCGTGCCCTATCCCTCGCTGAGCGATTTCTTCCACGACAGGGGGCTGCCCGTGGGCGTCGTGACGCTGGGTAACATTGCCGATGCCACGCCGACGGCCTTCTACGGGCATTCGGTCGAGCGCGACAATGCCGACGAGCTGACCCGCTGCCTCATGGACGGGCGCATCGACCTGCTCTGCGGCAGCGGCATCCGTGAATTTACACGCCGCAAGGACGGGATCGACCTGGTCGGGGAACTGGAGAAACAATACGATTTCGTGCGTTCGGTCGATGGGATCGATGCCGCGAAGGGCAAGGTCATCTGCATCGACGAGGCGATGGACGATGCGGCCGAGGAGGCCAACCTGACACTGCTGGCCGATGCCACGCGCGCTTCGATCGCCAAATTGCAGGAACGCGGCGGCGACGGGTTTTTCCTGATGGTCGAGGGCGCCAAGATCGACTATGCGGGGCATTCGCGCTGCCTGCCCGGTTCTATTATCGAAATGTTGAGCTTCGACCTGGCCGTTGCCGAGGCGCTGAAATTCGCCGACACGAACGGCGAGACGCTCGTCATCGTCACGGCCGACCATGAAACCGGCGGCCTGGTGGTGGTCGACGGCGACGAGCATACGGGGCGTGTGACGGGCGTCTATGTTTCCGACGACCATACGCCCGCCATGCTTCCGGTATTCGCCTACGGCCCGGGCGCCGACAAGTTCTGCGGCACCTACATGAATACCGAGATTGCACGCAGGATAAAATCACTGATAAAATAACCGCATACTATGACGCTACGCAAACAAATCGCGGCATTCATGTCGCTGGTCTTCGCAGCGGGCACGGCAGGGGCGCAAGACCTCAAATCGGGGCCCTACAAGCTGCCCTACAAAAACACCTATGTAAAGGAGGTATTCGTGGCCGAGAACGAGTTCCGCACGGCCAAACCCGAACACATCAAACCCCGGACGTTCGCCGAGGCGCGCAAGATCCTGCCCTCGCCCGTGTGGGAAGGGCATGAAAAGGAGGTCGAGATGTACTGGCACGCCTGGCAGATCGCCGTGGGCAACATCCGCCAGCCGCAGGAGGACTCGGGGTTCGTGTCGCCTTACCTCGATATTGCCTACAACGGCAATATCTTCATGTGGGACGCTTCGTTCATGATGATGTTCGCCCGCTACGGTTACCGCTTTTTCCCGTTCCAGCGCACGCTGGACAACTTCTACGCCAAGCAGCATCCCGACGGGTTCATCTGCCGCGAGATCCGTGCCGACGGCTCCGACTGCTTCGAGCGCTACGATCCCACCTCGACGGGGCCCAACCTGCTGCCGTGGGTCGAACTGATGTATTACCGCCAGTTCGGCGACATCGACCGCCTGCACAAGGTTTTCCCCGCCCTGTGCGCCTATGCCAAGTGGTGGCGGCTCAACCGCACGTGGCCCGACGGCACCTACTGGTCGAGCGGATGGGGGACGGGCATGGACAACATGCCCCGCGTGAAGCCCGAATACAACCCGATCTTCTCGCACGGCCACATGGTCTGGCTCGACACCAACCTGCAGCAGATGCTGGTCGACGAATCGCTGCTCAACATCGGTTTCCACATCGAACGCTGGCAGGAGATCGAGGACATGGAGGACGAGATGAAACGGCTGCGCGCCTATGTCAACGAACACCTGTGGGACGACGCGACGGGTTTCCTCTACGACCGCTACGGCGACGGGTCGCTCTGCACGACCAAGGGGATCGGCGCCTTCTGGGCCCTGCAAGCCGACGCGCTGGACAAGGGGCGGATGGATCGCATGGTTGCGCACCTGGCGGACACGGCCGAATTCGACCGTCCGCACCGCGTGCCGTCGCTCTCGGCCGACCACCCGAAATACAACCCGACGGGCCGTTACTGGCAGGGCGGCGTATGGCCGGGTGCCAATTACATGGTTATCGACGGCCTCTACCGCAAGGGCTACCACGACCTTGCGCTGGAGGTGGCCGAAAACCATTTCAACGCCGTATTCGAAGTGTGGAAGAATACCGGGACTTTCTGGGAGTACTATGCCCCGGAGAAGATCGAACCCGGGTTCATGGCCCGCAAGGACTTCGTGGGCTGGGCGGGGCTGCCGCCGATCGCGGTGTTCATCGAGTATATCCTCGGCATCAAATCCGACTATTCCGAGGGGCGTATCGTGTGGGACATCAACCATACCGAGGCCCACGGCATCGACCGCTATCCCTATGGCCCCGAGGGTGTCGTGGGGCTGAAGGTCAAAGGCCGCAATTCAGCCGGGGACGTGCCTGCGGTGAGCGTTACGACCAACGTGCCGTTCGACCTGACGGTGACGTGGGGCGACGGGCAGAGCCGCACCGTCCGCGTGGAGAAGAGCGGCAGTGTGAAACTGAATTAAGGAACCTAACCTACCTATGAAAAAGATAACGACTCTTATGTGTGCCGTCGCCTTGTGGTGTTCGGCACAGGCACAGGCGCCCGCCCTGCATTTCGGCCGGGACGGCAAATTCCGGATCGCACAGTTCACCGACGTGCATCTCGACCTCGGTACGCCTTACCGCCGGGCGCAGGCGGAAAAAACTATCGCTCAGATGCGCTACATCCTCGATGCGGAGCATCCCGACCTGGTGGTCTTCACGGGCGACGTGGTGACGGGCAAGCCCGCAGCCGAAGCGTGGCACCGCGTGTTGGAGCCCGTCGCGGAACGCAACCTGCCGTTTTGCGTGGTGCTGGGGAACCACGACGCCGAGCAGGATCTCACACGCGCGGAGATCGGCCGCATCGTCACCTCGTATGCCGGCACGCTCAATACGCTCGGCGCCGGGGGCGAACTGGCCGACGTGGTGCTGGAGATCGCCGGGACGACGCAACCTGCGGCGTTGCTCTACTGCCTCGATTCGCACGATTATTCAACAATCCCGTCTATCGACGGCTACGGCTGGTTCACGCAGGAGCAGGTGGGCTGGTACCGCGCCCGCAGCGCCGCCTATACCGCGGCCAACGGCGGGAAGCCGCTGCCGGCGCTGGCGTTTTTCCATATCGCCCTGCCCGAATACGTCGCTGCATGGCGGAACCCCGACAATACGCATGTCGGCCGTGCCGCCGAGGATGAATGCCCCGGGGCGCTGAACCCCGGCATGTTCGCCGCGATGGCCGAGTGCGGCGATGTGATGGGCACTTTCGTCGGGCATGACCACGACATCGACTATGTGGTGGCCGAGAAGGGTATCGCCCTCGGTTACGGTCGTTTTTCGGGCGACGATACGACCTACAACAACCTGCGGCCGGGGGTGCGCATCCTCGTGCTGACCGAGGGCGAACGAGGCTTCGAGACGTGGATACACGAGCGCGACGGCCGGATTGCAGACCATGTGGAATTCCGCGGCGGGAAAGTTGTGAAAGTCAAAAATAACAACTGATTGCGCGATGAGGATTGGTGTGGATTTGGGCGGCACGAACGTGCGCGCCGGCCTGGTGAAGGATGGCCGCATCGTGCGGTTGCTCTCCGAACCCTGCAAAGCCGACCGCCCCGAAGGGGAGGTCGTGGATCAAATTGCCTCGCTCATCGGGAAGCTCATCACCTCCGACGTCGCCCGCATCGGCATCGGCGTGCCGTCGGTCGTGGATGCGGCGCGCGGGATCGTCTACAATGTCGTAGGCATCCCGTCGTGGCGCGAGGTATACCTCAAAGACCTGCTCGAAAAACGGTTCGGCGTCCCGGTATATGTCAACAACGACTGCAATTGCTTTGCTTTGGGCGTCAGCCGCTTCGGCGAGGCGAGCGCATACAGCGACGTGGTGTGCGTGGCGCTCGGCACGGGTGTCGGCGCGGGGATCGTGATCGGCGGCGAACTCTATTGCGGGCACGATACGGGCGCCGGGGAGATCGGGAGCATTCCGTACCTCGACCGCGATTACGAATACTATTGCAGCAGCCGTTTCTTCGTAGGCCGCGGCACGACGGGCAAGGAAGCCTACGAGCGTGCCCTGGCGGGCGATCCCGCGGCGCTGGCGCTGTGGCACGAATTCGGCGGACATATCGGGCGGCTGGTGATGATGATCCTCTATGCCTACGACCCCGAAGCGATCGTTTTCGGCGGGAGCATCGCCCATGCCTTCGGGTTTTTCCGGGAAGCGATGTACGAGCAGTTGAAACAGTTCCCGTATGCCAAGACGGTCGAACGGCTCCATATCTGCTGTTCGTCGGTCGAACACGTGGGGCTGCTGGGGGCTTCGGCGTGCGAATAACGGGCCGGGGTTTTGATTTGTCCGTTTTTTGCCTTATTTTTACCTTGTGTTTCGGAGGAACCTCCATTTAAAATAACCCGGATATGAAGAGACTTATACCCCTCGTTGTCCTTTGTGCAGCCCTCTGCGGCTGCGGTAAGGTAATCCCCGCCGACGATGAAGTCGCGGTGGTACCGCTCCCCGAACGCGTCGCGAAGGGGCAGGGAACTTTTTTGCTGACCGCTTCGACCGAAGCGGTGCTGCTGTCCGGCGACGACAGTCTGGCCTGTGTGACCGGGGCGCTCGACCAGGTACTGGAACCGGTGTTCGGCAAAGGGTTGCGGGTGCGGCATGCCGACGTGCCCCTCGACGGGGCGCTGAATATCTCGTGCGACGCGGCGATGCCGGCGGATGGCTACCGCCTGGAGATTACGCCCGGGCGTGCGGAGATTGTTGCCGGGAGCGCAGCCGGGGCGTTCTATGCGGTGCAGACCCTCCGCCAGCTGATCCCCGCTGCGGCTTACGGTGCGGCCAACGTGCGGGCCGTGGAGCTGCCCGTCGTGACGATCGAGGACAAACCGTGCCTGGGCTACCGGGGCATGATGCTCGACGTCTGCCGCCATTTCTTCACGGTCGACGAAGTGAAGGAGGCGCTCGATATCATGGCCCTGCATAAGCTCAACGTGTTCCACTGGCACCTGACCGACGACCAGGGATGGCGTATCGAGATTAAGAAATACCCGAAACTGACCGAGGTGGGTTCCGTACGCAGCCGTACGCTGATCGGCCGCGACCCGGGCGGCGAGTACGACGAAAACTGCAAGTTCGACGAAACGCCCTATGGCGGTTACTATACGCAGGACGAGATCCGCGACATCGTGGACTACGCCGCGAAGCGTTTTATCACGGTGATCCCCGAGATCGAATTCCCCGGACATGCCGTGGGCGCGCTGGCCTCCTATCCGTGGCTCGGCTGCACGGGCGAACAATACGAGGTGCGCCAGACCTGGGATATCGACGACAGGGTGTTCTGCATCGGCAAGGAGACGACCTTCGAATTCATCGAGGGGGTGCTGGAAGAGGTCGTCGGCCTTTTCCCGTCGGAATACATCCATATCGGCGGCGACGAATGTCCGACGGTGATGTGGGAGAAGTGCCCGCATTGCAAGGCGCGCATGAAGGCCGAAGGGCTGAGGCGCCCGCGCCAGTTGCAGAATTACGCTACGGCGCGCGTCGAAAAGTTTCTGAACGCCCGCGGACGCCGCCTGATCGGCTGGGATGAGATTCTCGAAGGCGATGTCACCCCGACGGCGACCATCATGTCGTGGCGCGGAGCGAAAGGGGGGATCGAGGCCGCCAGGCAGGGCAACCATGCCATCATGGCGCCGACCACGAACTGCTACCTGGATTACTACCAGACGCGCGATACGGCCCGCGAACCCCTTGCCATCGGCGGGTACCTACCTGTGGAGAAGGTCTACGAACTCGATCCTTACGAGCAGCTGACGCCTGCCGAGCAGGTTTGTATCCTGGGCGTGCAGGCCAACCTGTGGACGGAGTATATCGCGACATGGCCCCATGCCGAATATATGCTTCTGCCGCGCCTGAGCGCGCTGGCCGAAGTGGGGTGGAGCCTCGACCGGAAGGATTATGCCGGCTATCTGCACCGTGTCCGCCGCCTGGCGCGGATCTACGATGCCTGCGGGTATAATTATGCGCGGCATATTTTCGGGGAGTAGACTACTCCCGCATACGAACGGGGATCGGCTGTGTGTCGATCCCCGTTTTTTGTGCCCCGCAGCGGCGCCGCAGGCCCTCGGGGATATTATCTCGGGTTTTGCACGGTGTGTTCGTAAATTTTTGCTATCTTTGGAGGCAAAAAGTGTGCGGATTATGGATTTGAAATACGTGCGGAGCGAATTGCGCAAGCTCTCGGAAATAGTTGAAGGCTGGAATGCGAACCAGGAGATCGGCTCCCTCGAGCGGGATCTCGTACTCGATAAGTTGCGGACACTCTACGAGGCCGTGCGTTTCGATGCGGAGGCGGAACCTCCCGCGGCAGATGCCTCCGAACAGGAACCCTTCCCGACGGAGATTCCGGTCAGCTTAGACCTCGGCGAAGTGCTTTCGATCGAGCCTCTGCCCGTGGCGGAACCCGAATTGCCGTCGCTCTCCGGATCCGGGCCGGAACCCGAATCAGGGTTCATTGCGCCCCTGGCGGAGTCCGGGGCAGATTTCCCCGATTGCGATACCGCGGCGGCGGAAACGGTGGCCGAATCCGTGCTGGATTCCGTGCCGGCGGACGGACAAGAGCCGGCCGGGGTTGTTGCGGAACCTGCCGAAATCCCGGCTGAACCGGCTGCGGGGCGGATTGCGGAGGCTGAACCCCCGGTTGCCGGGCTGGTTTCCGATCCTGAAACCCCGGCTGCGGAAGAAATCCCTGCGCCCGAATCGACTGGAAATAGCGCCGGCAAGGAAGTGCCGGCTGAAAATATTGCGGCGGCATCCGAATCGCATGGGGATTCCGGTTCGCAGGGGCTTGCCCGTGTGCCGGAGGCAACCGATCCCTGGGACGAGCCCGCACACCGGGAAGCACCCTCGGGGATGCCTGAACCGGAAGCAATTGCCGGATCAGGGGCGGAAACGGGCGTTACCTTTCCGGCTCCCGGAGCAGGGGCGCATCCTGCGGCAGCGCCGCAGTCGATCGCGCCGACCTTGTTCGGCATCGAAGAGGAGACCCAGCGCCACCGCCATAAACAGCGGGTAATCATGTCGCTTTACAATCCCGAACCCCCGGCTGCCCGGCCGACGGCCGAAAAGCCTGCTCCGGCACCTGCCGCGGGGGACGCCGCAAAACCCGTGGCAGGGCGGCCGCAGCTTCCAACCGACAGTCCGGCAACCGACAGCCCGGAACCGGTATCCGGCCCTGGCGTTTCTGTCCCGGACACCCCGCGTATGTTCGCCGGGGATGAAGCTCCTGCGGAAGGGGTGTATGCGGCGTCCGTGTCGCAGCGTCCGGCATCCGTGCCCGACACCGGGAATGACGACGAAGAGCCCGATTTCGAGGAGATTACCCTTGCAGGGAACGGGGCGCCGAATAACGGGGCCGTACTGGGCGAAGTGATCAACCATGACAAACAGACGCTGGCCGATACGATTGTGCCGCCGCGCGACATGGCCTCGGAACTGCGCCGCAGCGAGCCCGTCACCGACCTGAGGCGCGCCATCGGCATCAACGACAAGTTCCTGATGATCCGCGACTTGTTCGACGGCGATGCCCGGGCTTACGAAGCGGCGCTCGACAAGCTCGATGCCTTCGGCGATTTTGACGACTGCATGATCTACATTGCCGAGAATTATGCCTGGAATGCCAATTCCGACGGCGCGAAGTTCCTGATGGAACTGCTCGAACGTAAATTCGCATAGCCCCATGGCCAAGCTCTATATCGTACCTACCCCGATCGGGAACCTCGACGATATCACGCTGCGGGCGGTCGATGTGCTGCGCGAGGTGGATTTCATCCTCGCCGAGGATACGCGTACTACGTCGTTCCTGCTCAGACACCTCGGTATCGAGAAAAAACTCCATTCGCACCACAAGTTCAACGAACACGCCACGGTCAAGATGGTGGCCGGGTCGATTGCCGCCGGACGCAATGCCGCGTTGGTTTCGGACGCTGGGACACCCGGTATCTCCGATCCGGGGTTTCTGCTGGTCAGGACGTGTGTCGAGGCCGGCATCGAGGTCGAGACGCTCCCCGGTGCCACGGCGCTGGTTCCCGCTCTTGTGCAGAGCGGATTCCCGTGCGACCGGTTTTGTTTCGAGGGGTTTCTGCCCCAGAAAAAGGGGCGGGCGAAGCAGTTGCAGTCGCTTGCCGACGAGGAGCGCACGATGGTATTCTACGAATCGCCCTACCGGGTGGTGAAATGCCTCGAACAGTTCGCCGAAGTTTTCGGATCGGAACGCAGGGTGTCCGTATCGCGTGAGCTGACCAAGAAGTTCGAGCAGACCGTGCGGGGCACTGTCGCCGAAGTGCTGGAACATTTTCGTACGACGGAACCCAAAGGCGAATTTGTGATCGTATTGGCCGGGAAACCCAAACCGAAGAGGGAATTACCGGATGAGGAGACTGAATAAAGGACTGGAAAATGGAAAACAACAACGATACGCATCGGATCAAACGCTCTTCCTCGGCATGGCTGGGAGAGATGCGTGAATTCCTCCGGGGGCGTTTCAGCCTCGACGAGGACAAGGCACAGCGCGACGAGGTCGTGGCGTCGATCTCCAAAGGGGTGGTATTCCGCGGGGTCAACCTGTGGGTGCTGATCTTTGCGACGATGATCGCGTCGCTGGGCCTGAATGTCAATTCGGCCGCCGTGATTATCGGCGCCATGCTCATTTCGCCCATCATGGGGCCGATCATGGGCATCGGCCTCTCGCTGGGTATCAACGATTTCGAACTGCTCAAAAAGTCGCTGCGCAATTATGCGCTGATGTTCGTCGTGGCGATTATCACCTCGACAGCCTATTTTCTGGTGTCGCCCCTGTCGTCGAACAGCAGCGAGTTGCTGGCACGCACCGTGCCGACGACCTACGACGTGCTGATCGCATTGTTCGGCGGCCTGGCTGGTATCGTGGCGCAGACGCGGCAGGATCGCACTTCGACCGTGATCCCGGGCGTGGCGATCGCTACGGCGCTGATCCCGCCCCTTTGTACCGCGGGCTTCGGCCTTGCCACGGGGCAGATCCGGTTTTTCTTCGGGGCGTTCTACCTCTTTTTCATCAACTCGGTATTCATCGCCCTGGCGACCTACGCCATGGTGCGTTTCCTGAAATACGAGAAAAAGGCGTTCATAGACAAGGTGCGCGAGCGCAACGTGAAGCGGCTGATGATGGTCATCACGCTGGTGACCTTCATCCCGAGCGTCGTCATCGGGTTCCACATGGTCAGGGTGTCGCTTTTCGAGGCGGCGGCCGACAAATATGTCTCGCAGGTATTCAATTTTCCCCATACGCGTGTGATCGAGTGCAATAAGCGTTACGCACACCTGTCTCTTATACACATCTCCGAGCCCACGAGACGCGTAGTAATCTCG
>OWII01000591.1_pt1 | contig 19484 bp, 16 predicted proteins | sample 1732591 | NCBI WGS metagenome assembly OWII01 (sample SAMN05065732, study PRJEB22554) | human gut metagenome | biome: ENVO:2100002; feature: ENVO:00000062; material: ENVO:00002003 | host: Homo sapiens | place: USA | reverse complement strand
TCCGGCAATTCCGGGAGCACGCATCGTCCGGGCATCAGCCGTCCGGAGGGGAACCGGCCCTCCAGGCCTGACTTCGGGCGTCCCAGCCGTCCATCCACGCCCTCCTCCAGGCCATCCGCCTCCCGTCCGGGTCATTCGGGCATGAACCGTCCCAGCAGCCCTCCATCCGTTTCCAGGCCTTCTTCCCCGCCGCCGTCCGCCAGCGCGCCCAGCAGGCCGTCTTCGCCTCCTGCGGCTGCGCCGTCCCGTCCGTCTCCCTCACCACGGCCTTCCGGCCCCGGAGGCTCCCATGGACCGCAGAGGAGATAATCCACCCCTGAAACCCTGAAAGGTTCTCCCCATGGGGCTGTTTTGAGCAAGGCGGGCAAACCGGAGGAAGACAAGCCCCGGATCATGTTATGAACCGGGCCTCCGGCCAGCAGGAGAGCCGAAAGCGGACAAGGAAAAAGGGTACTTTAAACAATATGCGTCCGCCTTCCTGGGGTTTTTAAACATTCCAGGACATCCCGTACCGCAGGGAGAAGGCGGCCAGCGAACAAAGGAGAAAAGGACAGGCCCTTCCCTGTGAATAAGGGATGGAACGAAAAGACGTTCTATTGTTTTTTCCAGCGTTTCAGCGTGGGAAAAAACAGGGTCATTTGGGCAATGGCTTCCTCTTTCGTGTAGGAGGAACCATTCTCCTTGTTGAATTCCTCCACAAACCGGGCGCAATGTTCAATCATCTGCTCCATGGTGCATTCTGACGTAAATGCGCCGTCCTGAAAGCAATAATGGCAATATTCCTCACTGGAGGTTCCGTCATGGTTGGTGCCGCAGTCTTCCCTGCTTCCCAGAGGCATGCCGCAGCTTTGGCAGAATGGAGTATTCATAAAAGGAAATGGTTCTTGAAAAATAAAGAGGGTGAGGAAAGGATTAAAACCTGAATGACGGCTGATTTAAAGAATTTTGTTTTTCCGGAACAGGCCCTCATGCCCTGGAAAGGGGAATCCTGAGGGCAAAGCGGCATCCGTGGGAACTTTCTTCCAGGCACAAGTCTCCGCCCATGCTTCTCGCCAGTTCCCGGGATAAAGCCAGCCCCAGCCCCACGCCCGGCTGTTTTCCGGCGGCCTCCTCCGCGGATCTGGAAAAGGGACGGAACAGCTTCCCTTTCAGGGAATCGGAAATGCCTTTCCCTTCATCCTCCACACGGATGACCAGAAAACGCTTTTCCCGTGCCAGTTCCACCTTCAGGACGCTGCCGTCAAAACATGCGTATTTGGCGGCGTTGTCCGCCAGATTGTACACGATCTGCTCCACGGCGGTCATGTCCGCAGTCACGGCCTCCGCTTGCAGCTCCGGAGCCACGTAAAGCTGGGAGTCCATGCCCGCGGCGGCCAGCCGGGGGGAGATGCGGGCAATGACGGCGGAGGCGAGGTCCGTCACCGGAATTTTTTCCGGCTGGAGGGAGACCGAATTTTTCTCCACCCGCGCGTAGCTCAATACGTTGTCCACCAGGTGCGTCAGCCTGCCCGCCTCATTTTTCAGAATATCCACATAGGCCATTTCCCTGCCCTTGGGAACCAGTCCGGAAGAAAGCATTTCCGTGTACATGTTGAACGTAGTCAGAGGCGTCCTTAGTTCATGCGTCACGGCGGAAACGAATACGGCGCGGCGTTCGCTCAGGCGGATGAGGCCGATCATGAAGCCAATGACCCCGCACAGGGCCAGAAGCCCGCAAAACCACGCCATCGCCATGGAATTCCAGACCGTCCGCAGGGAATTGGCGGGCATGGAGGGAAGATTGCCCGGATTCAGCATGGCGGGAATTCCGGCCAGGGTCAGATAGCTTTCCTCCCGCCCGTCGGCGGGAGACAGGGTGGCCTCCGGCAAAATATCGGCTACGGACTCCAGCAGGTAGGCGGATAACTTGCCCCAGTCCAGCCAGATTCCCTGCACCCATACCTGGCCGTGGTCCGAGATGCGGCGCGTCAGGAAACATTCCTTCCCCTGCTGCCATCTGGGCTGGAGGGAGGAAATGGAGAACTCCCTGTAACTTTCCGGAGTTTTGGCGAACCCGTCACGGCGGGTGACGGACATTTCCGCCAGGCTTTCCTTTACCGGAACCGGATTCGCCTTTTGTTCATGAACCTCAAACTGGACCATCTTCCCGTCCAGAGTCAATGCCGCGGCACCCATATCCAGGAGAGCCGCAATATCGCCGGCCCCGCTTTCCAATTTTTTCCCGGTCCTTTTCAAGGAACCAGCCACATCCAGGCAATCCCCTTCCCCTTCCGGACTTTCCATGCCATTCACCTCCCCTGAAACGACCAGCCGTCCCGAATCCGCAATCTCCTTCTTTGCCCGCCGGGGAGGCTCCATGGCTTTCTTTTTCACCTTGACGCTGACATTGTACTCCTGCTGGCTGTTGGAAAGGTTTTTACGCATGTTGTAGTCTTCCATTCCCTGCTGGAAAGCCTTCCTGCTTTCCACTGCCAGCTCCTGCTGCAAGCCGTTCTTCTGCTGCTCCCTTCCATCCATGATGGCGACGGAAGTCACCTGTACCGCTTCTTCCGCAGGGGGGGCGGTCTCCGGCTGCACGGCATTCCCCGCGGAGATGGAGGCAGGCCTCGGCAAATTCTTCATGGCATCCACCACACGGCTGCCCCAGCCGGATCTTCCCAGTTGCAGGACATATTCCAGCCGTTCCCTGTCCTTCTGGGGAGAGGAAACGTTTCCCCGCGGGTCTATCTGGAAATACAGCTTGGCAAAGCCGGACAAATCCGGCATCGCACCTTCCTCCTTGCGGACTTCCGCCAGCGCGTTCCCCTGGAAATATTCTCCGGGAGAACGGTTGTTCTCCCCTGCGATCATGGAGGCCAGCAGGGAATCCATGCGCCACAGGGCCAGGCGGCTCTGCTCCACCAGGCGGATCTGGTGCGTTTCCGCCAGCCTGCGCTTCTCCGCATCCAGCATGGAATGGCTGAGCCATCCCATCACCCCCAGCAGAATCAGCAGGCAGGACCACAACAGCAAATGGAAGGAAAAACGGCTGCTCATGCTCCGTCCTCCCAAACATATCCCCGCCCTCTCAGGGTGCGGATGACGGCGGAGTTCCTTTTCCCCATTTTTTCCCGCAGGCGGGCGATCGTGGTGTCAATGCTCCGCGTTTCCACCAGCCGGGGGTCCATCTTCCAGACCCTCGCCAGGATTTCCTCACGGGTGATGATTCTTCCGGCATTGGCCGCCAGATGGCGCGCCAGGTCAAATTCCTTGGTGGTCAGCACCACCCGCTCCTCCCCCAGAACCAGGGCGCGGGCGGCAAAATCCAGATGCCCCTCCGGCAGCATGACGCGGTTGACGGCGCTAGGCCTTTCCGGGGACCGCCTCAGCACGGCCTCTATCCTGGCCAGCACTTCCAGCAGGCTGAAGGGCTTCACCACATAATCGTCCGCCCCCAGCTTCAGCCCCTTCACCTTGTCCGCCTCCGCGCCCTTGGCGGTGAGCATCAGCACCGGAACGGTGGAGCGGTCTTCCCTGATGCGTTTCAGCAGTTCAAAACCGTTCGCTCCGGGCAGGACTACATCCAGCAGGGCCAGGTCATACTCCTCTGCATGAATCATCTCCATGGCCTCATAACCGTCCCTGGCGGACAAAACGTCATAGCCGGACACCGCCAGGGCGTCCGCCAGGCCGTTTCTAATGGCATGATCGTCTTCTACGACCAGAATGCGGTAGCGGTGCATGTGCGGAATAATCTATCAAATAGGAACGTTGCGGTAAAACAGGTTTTTTCAGAAGAAAAATTCTGCGGGGCCGCCGGCACTCCCGGACAGCCCCGCAGGAGCACTCATTTCTTCACTCTATCATTCATAGGGGAATCTTTTCCTTCCGTTTCGTTCTCTTCAACAAAGGAAAACTGCTTTTTGGAGGCCTGCTGCCGGACAGCCTGGATAATGGCGTCCTCCAGGGTGTTCGGTTTGGCGTCCCTGGAAGCGCTCTGCTGCTTCCATTTGGCCAGCCATTCATTGCGCCGGGCGTCCAGCTCCTTTACCTTCTTCTGCAGGGCTCCGCGCTCCTCCGCCTTCTTTTTCACGATGGCTTCCACTTCCTCCGCGGTTTTACCTTCCAGTTCCTTGGGGAGCTGCCCGGCAGTCCCCAAATCTCCCAGCGCCTGGACTCCGTTCCGGTCATAAAAATCCACCAGGTCCCATGAAGTATTGGAGTACGCCGCCTTGTTCGCCTTGGCGCTGGCCCGCCCTACGGCAGCCGCAGGCGACAGTTTCAGCGCCAGCGTATCCTGGCGTTCCTGCTTGCTCAGCCTTTCAGCCTGAACTTCCGGTGAACCGTAAGCCAGGTAAGTCGCATTCAGGGAGGAACTCAACTTGGCAAGTTCTCCGTCAAAGGGCGTTTCCGGGTCCGGGGGAGCCGCGTTGTGGTCAATGTTGAGAAAGCTGCCGTCCCCCTTTTTAGCTCCGTCCTTCCACAGGCGCGTATCCGAGTCTCCGGCATTGCCGCAATGAATGGTATTGACGGTAATGCCCCTCTCCAGCCCGCGCGCAATCGCTTCCGCATACGGCACGCTGCCCTGGTTGAAGGGTTCATTGCCGGCGATGAAGACCAGCTTCAGCGCATGGGGATCATCCGTATTCCATTTTAACTCCTTCACGGCCCGGTCAATGACGGCTCCGCAGCATTCCGTGCCGCCGTAGGTTTTCAGCTTGAACAATTCCTCGGAGACCTTGTCCAGGTCATCCGTGAACGGAAGCACCCGGCGTATCCAGGCGTCCCTGGAGGACAGCCCGTCGTTTCCATACTCATACAGGGCAAGCTGGATATCGGGCAATTTGCCGTTCTGGCGCGCCAGCGTCATGTCATTGACAATCTTCCACAAATAAGTGCGCGCCTGGTCGATGAGGCCGTTCATGCTGCTGGAGGTATCCAGCAACAGGGCAATCTGAACGACGGCGCGGTCATCTTTTTCCGCGGCGCCCTGGACGGGAGCCGCAGGAGTTCCGGAGGAAGCCTCCTCCTGCTTCGGCGTTACGCTGATCTCCGCCTCTCCGGGAGCCGTTCTGTCCGCAACAGTGACGGAATAGGCGGCGTCTTTCACCCCTTTGACATTCCCCGTCACGACAGCCCGGGTAACGACCACATCCCCTTTTGCAGGAACGGCCGCCCCTCCGGAAGAAGTTTTTTCCAGACCGGGAGCCACGCTTATGGTCAGCTTTTCGGAGCCGCTCCCTTCCGTTTTGATGGAATAGGCCGCTTCCCTGACCGGTTCAACCGCGCTTGGCTTGATACGGAAAATACCTTCCTTCCCGGAACCGCCGGGAAGGCTTGCCGCCTTCCTGGTGATGAACACCCCTTTCTGCGGCGGAACGGCTGAAATTCCGGAAGAAGCTCCCTCCGCACGCGGCGTCACACGGATTTCCATTTCCCCCGGAGCGGTTCCTTTCACCGTAGTGACGGAATAGGCGGCATTCCGCGCTCCCATGGCTTTCTCCGGACCGGCGTTCACGGCCTTCGTCAGGACAACCCCGTTTCCGGTGGTGGTCACGGTCACGGCTGATGCGGATTTTTCCGCGTCCACGCTTTTCACCGTAACCAGGACGGTTCCGGTTTTAGCGTCCTGTTTTTCCCCCTCCGGTCCCGGAGTGACGGAGTATCTGGCCTTTCCTTCCGGAACAGGCTTGCCGTCCGTTGGAACGGGAGTGGGTTCGGCCTGGGCGCAGAATGATCCTGCGCCCAGCAACCCTAATGCAGTACATGCGATGATACGGTTCATGATTGTTGATTACTAGTTGTTTGTTTATGGAAAACTGTTTTGCATCAGTACGGTTTCTCCATCCAGGAGAATCATGACGGAGCCATCCAGAGCCAACAGCCCCTGGCGGTTGGACTGAATGAGCCTGTTCGCCACGTCGGCATATTCCGGCGTGCCCACCTGGACCGTCTTCACGGCGCGGCCCGCGTCCGACATGGCAAGAACCGTGCTTTCCATCCAGACTCCATTTCTGTTGAAATATCCGTTCTGGGCAATCTGGGCCGTATTGTCAAAGGCCACGGCACGGCCCTCCCGGTCCATCTGGATGTTGTACTTGTTGAGGGTCAGTTCCCGCTTCTTGGCTACGGCATTTTCCTGCAGGGCAATGGCGCCCAGCCCTTCGCGCAATTCCTCCATCACCTTCCCCTCCAGGTTCCCCCTGCTCCCCATGGAGGCATGATCCCGCCGCCATGGGCCGGAACTGCCGTCATCGGCAAAAAAGGAGGCTGCCGAGCTCATGATCCCGAAGTCCCGTGAAAGCCGCATGATTTCCTCCACCAATTCCGCCGTTTTGGAATTGGACCTCAGCGCTTCCGTGCCGGGGGAGCTGCCGCCCATATCCATCAGAGCGGTTTCCAGACTGCCTATCTTGCGCGCGGCCCACAGCCGGGCTACAAAATCATCCTTCATGCTGGCGATGCGCTGCGGATCCACGGTAATGGCAAAAACCTGCTCCCTGTTATCCCGGTCCAGGCAGGTACCCTTAATCAGGAAAGGTTCCGTCCCTATGTACCTCCCGGCCAGAACGGCGGGATTGCCGGAATAAATGTCCGGAAGAACCCCGGAGGGTATGGCGTCCTGCACCCTTCCCGGCTGTTCCCTGCCGTCCGGGGAGCAGACGGTATAGCGCACCTTCCGGAAGACGGGGCCGTATAACTGCCGGAATACCTGCGAGAGCTTGACCTCCAGATTCTCCCCGGAAAGGATGTAGCACGGTAGCCCCCCGGAAATCTCCGCCATGCGCCTCAGCAGGGGGGCGTTGACGTCCTCCCCCACCCCGATGGTAAAATGCGCCTTTCCGCCCTGTTTCCTTCCCCCGCCAGGGCCGCAATGGATTTTTCCGAAGTGCGGCCGATCGTGGGAAGGCCGTCCGTCAGGAAAAGCACCACGGGGAGCATCCCCTCGTGGGAAGGCTGGCTCAAGGCGGCGGCCAGCGCCTCGTGCATGTTGGTGCCCCCACGCGCCACGACGGCATCCAGCCATGCATGGGCCGCTTTTTCCGACGCGCCATTTTTTTCCACCGGGGCCGCTTCAAATAAATTGACGCCTTCATTATAAGTGATGATATTGAACCTTTCTCCGGGATTCAGGCCGGAAACGATCTGCTTGGCCGCCTCCTTCACGCTGGCGAGCTTGTTCCCGCGCATGCTCCCGGACCTGTCCAGCACCAGCGTGACTTCCCGGAGAATGGAGTGTTCACCGGGGCGGACATCCTTGCCCACCATCGCCAGAAAATAGCCGTTTTTCCCGCCGGAGGCGTCAGGAGAGGCGTAAACGCTGGCTTCCGGCCCGGAAGAAGCTTCCCCTTTCTTCCCGCGCGCCTCCAGCCATGACAGGCGGAAAGGGCCCGGGTTCATCCTTTCCTCCGCCAGGGTCAGAACCACGGTTCCATTCTCCAGCTGATGGCGCTCCATCTGATGGGAGGGAGTGAAGAGGTTGCCCGGACCGTCCTTTCCGGAAGCGAGCTCCACCCTCACCGTCCACGGAGCATCCCCGGAAAGAGCTTCCGTTCTGGGGAGCACGTAATCCAGACGCCCCTCCACAGGGGTCAGCAGTTGTTCGTAAACAATCCCCAGCTTTACGGAAGACCTGGGCGGAACCGGAAACACGCTGGACCGGATGGCCCCGAACCCCGCAAATTCCAGCAGGGCCGGATCCTTTCTGCGCGCCACAATGCGGTCATACAGGCGCCGCGCCTCGTCCGCTGGCATCAGGGAGGCCTTCCACTCCGCTTTTCCGTCCCCATAATAAAAACCTTTCACCACCACGCCCTCCGGAACGGGCAGCAGCAGCTCAGCCTCCGCGGGGGAAGAACCGTTATTCCGCACATCCAGCTCCAGGGTGGTCACGGCGGAGCGTCCATTCACCAGGATGCGGGCATTCACCTTTTCCATCGTGACCGGCTGCCGGACCGTCCGGTCCGCCGGAAGAATCACGCGCCTCTGCGGCAGAATGATATTCCGGGCGCCCAGCTCGTCGCGGATTTCCTGGGAATGCGCCAGTCCGGCTATTCCCGCCCATACGGCTATCAGGCACCACGTGATGTTCATGTCCCCATGATGCCTGAAAAATCAATCCCGTGTGTTACAATCAGGTTACATTTTCAAAGAACCTTTCCCTGCCGCGGAAAATAATAAAAAAGGCCGCCTGCCCGGAGGGGAGGCGGCCTCCGGCATTCAACTGCCGGAGAACGTTTTTTAATGCATCAGCCCCATGGACAGGAGCACCAGGGTCACGATGCCTATGGCGATGCGGTACCAGCCAAATACGGCAAAACTGTGCTTTTGCAGGTAGGAAACCATCCACTTCACAGCCAGCCATGCGGACAGCCAGCTCACAACCGTTCCCACGGCCAGGGCTTCCCACCCGAAGGATTCCAGCATCAGCGCCCCGTCCTTGTACGCATCATGGACGGTGGCCGCGCCCAGGGTAATCAGCCCCAGCAGGAAGCTGAATTCCACGGCCGCCTCCACGCTCAGCCCCACGAACATGCCGCCCAGCATGGTCATCAGGCTCCGGCTGGTGCCGGGAATCATGGCGACGCACTGGAGAGCGCCCACCGTCAGCGCCCTGGCCGGGGTCAGGCTCTCAATGGAGGCTCCGGAGTTCCCTTCATTGGAACGGCCTTCCCTGGCGCGCCAGGCGCAGTACGCCAGAATCACGCCGCCGCCCACAATCCAGGAATAAGCCACCGTGTAGGTGTTGAACAGGTATTCCTTGATCAGGGAGGCGCAGCACAGGCCCACCACGGCGGCGGGGAGGAAGGCCAGAATGAGGTTGACCAGCAGTTTCAGCCCGGCGGGATTATTGCCGCGCACGCCCTGCGCCATGGCCTTCACCCGGGGAAAATACAGGCTCAGCACCGCCAGGATGGCCCCTCCCTGGATGCAGACGGCCAGGGCGTCCAGAGCTTCCTTGCTCTGGGACATGTTCAGCAGGGATTCCGTCAGGAGCAGGTGCCCCGTGGAGCTGACCGGCAGGTACTCGGTCAGGCCTTCCACAATGCCCAGGATGATGATTTCCAGGAGATTCATGATAATGGCGCGGGTTGGATGTATTTACTGGTTGTAGGGAGAATTGTTGTTGTCAAAGTCTTCTTCAAACCGGGCGACTTCCTCCCGTGCGCGTGCGGCCTCCTTGCGCTCATGCATCCAGGCCAGGATGATGCATATTTCATACAGCGCATACATGGGAACGGCCATCAGCATCATGGTGGCCACGTCCGGCGTGGGGGTGATGACCGCGGCCAGGATGGCGATCGCCACAATGGCGTAGCGGCGCGTGGCCTTCATCATGTCGTAGGTCAGCACGCCCAGCTTGACGAAAGGCATCACCACCACGGGCAGTTCAAACGCCAGGCCGAACATCAGGATCATCTGCGTAGCGAAGGACAGGTAGTAGCCGATGCGCCATTCATTGGAAATGCCGAATTCCAGGGAATACGTGTAGAAGAACGTCAGCACCCTGGGAAGCACGATGAAGTAGCAGAACAGCGTACCCGCCAGGAACAGCCCGAAGCCGATCGCCATGCACTTGTACAGCAGCCTGCGTTCATGCTCCAGCAGTCCGGGAATAATGAATTGCAGCAGGAAGTACAGCAACAGCGGGAAGGAGATCACCACCCCGGCATACAGGGAAAGCTTGATGGTCAGCATGAACGCCTCCCCCGGCTGGAACGCGCTCATCATCTTAAGGGCGCCCCGCCCGGTGCCGTCCGTCAGAATGGCTTCCTTGGCATCCAGGGCCTCCGCCAGCTCCCGCACGGAGGAGGTGGGGCTGCCGTCCCTGATAAAAATCTTCTTCCTGTCCTCCGGCAGGGGCTGCGCGCCGCGGAGCACCAGGGCGGCCTCCGTCAAATCCCCCTGGGACGGGGAAACCTGCCGCAGAAGCAATTTCTTCTGGGAGTCGTCCAGGCTCGTCATGGCCGTAGCCATTTCCTTGGCCTTCCCCCATGCCTCCAGGCCTATTCCCGCGGGCAGGTGGGATTCCTCAAACATGTCCCACACCTGGTTGACGGGACGCCTCAGGATGTCCATCAGATTGGACGCAAACCCGGCGCACAGAATCGTGCTGACGGTCAGGCACAGCGCCATCCTCAGCAGCATGGTCCGCAGGTCATCCAGATGCTCCAGAAAGGGCTTTTCCTCATCATCCCTCTGAATCTGCCACTTCTCCCGCAGACGGAATATGTGCTTTAAAAAGAACACGGCGTTAAATGAAGCCTAAAAGTCCCTTCCAGGCAAGCCGCAAGGCCGACAACGCGCTAAAAAAAGCCCGTTGCCCCTCCCCGCCGCCGCAGCCCCGTTTTTTGGCATGCACCCCCTGTATCTGCTTGACGCGGGCAGGCTGGCCCTTACTCTCTTACCCATCATGAGTCACGTCAGAACAAGATTCGCACCTTCCCCCACGGGCTACCTCCACATCGGCGGCGCCCGCACCGCCCTGTTCAACTGGCTGTTCGCCCGCAAGATGGGGGGCACCTTCATTCTCCGCATTGAGGATACGGACAACGCCCGCAACACGGAGGAAGCCACCCGCGCAATCTTCACCGGCATGGAATGGCTGGGCCTGGACTGGGATGAAGGCCCCATGAAGGGCGGCGACTGCGGCCCCTACTTCCAGAGCCAGCGCAACGATATTTACGACGCCTATTTCAAGAAGCTCCAGGATGCCGGACGCGTGTACGAGGACGACGGCGCATGGCGCTTCCGCTTTGACCGCTCCAAGCCCGTCACCTTCCATGACCTGATCTGCGGAGACATCACCATTGACTACCGGGACGCTTCCAACACGCCGGACATGGCCATCCGCCGGGCGGACGGCTCCTACATCTTCCACTTCGTCAACGTGGTGGACGACATTGAAATGAAGATGACCCACGTCATCCGCGGGAAAGACCACATCATGAACACGCCCAAGCACATCCAACTGTTTGAGGCCTTCGGCGTCACTCCCCCGGTCTTCGCCCACATGCCGCTGATCCTGAACCAGGACGGTTCCAAGATGTCCAAGCGCGACGTAGGCGCGGCCCTGGGCGCGTATCCGGAAGAAGGCTTCCTGCCGAAAGGCGTGATGAACTTCCTGGCCCTGCTGGGCTGGTCCCCCAAGGACGACACGGAAATCTTCTCCCCGCAGGAGCTCATTGAGCGCTTCTCCCTGGAAGCCGTCAACCACTCCGCCGCCAAATTTGACATCACCAAGTGCCGCTGGGTCAACCAGCAGCATATCATTGCGCTGGCTCCGGAGGAATTCACGGCCAGGGCGCGCCCCTTCTGCCTGAATGCCGGACTGCCGGACTCCCCGATTCTGGACGCCGCCATCGCCACCGTGCAGACGAAGGTGCAGACGCTGGCGGAGGTGCCGGACAAAATCCGCTTCTTCTTTGACCTGGGCATGGACCCGGAAGCCGTTGCCAAGGTCCAGCCGGAAGCCCTGGAACTGCTTTCCAAACTGGCGGACAGGCTGGAGCGGGAACCGGAATGGGACGGCCATGAACTCATCGGCGTGCTGAAAGCCTTTGCCAAGGAAAACGGCATGAAAATGGGAGCCGTCATGTTCCCCGCCCGCGTGGCCCTCACCGGGCTGAGCGGCGGACCGGACCTTTCCTCCGTCTTCTCCCTGCTGGGCCGGGAGGAATCCGTGCGGAGAATCCGTGCGTTCTCCCTGAACTGATTCCCGCCGGGAACGGTCCTTCTTTCAAACGCTCCGGACATCCCTCCGGAGCGTTTCCTGTTTCCGTCAGGACAATCCCAGGAATGCGGAGGGATTGGCCGTCATCAGCTCCTGCCTTTCCTGCTCCGTAAACGTATTCCGGAAGTTCTCCATGTACTCCTTCATCCCGTCCAGAAAAAGAAGGTTCAGATAAAAATCGCTCCCGAACAGGAATTTGCGGCGCACCTGTTCCGGGGCCTTGAGAAAGTACTCCCGCATCTCCCTGAGCTTCGCCGTCTCCGTGATGCAGGACAAATCCGTATGAAGTCCGGGAAACTTCTCCATCATGCCGTAAATCAGCTCCGTCCATTCCATGCCTTCGTCCTGGCAGCCGAAGTGGGCCAGGTTCAGCCGGAGGCGCGGAAAAGCCTCCATCACCTTCTCCCACAGCCGGGGATGGTTCAGGAGTTCCGCCTTCTCCTTCACCCGCAGCTTGTCCGTCAGGCGGTAGTGCCTGAACTCCAGAACGCCGTCATGCGGAACAACCTCTCCATTCCGGTAAACATGCCCGTGCACCGTGATGGAAGTGGAAAAACTGGCAAAGCCGCCGCCGGAGCAATGGGCCGTCAGCGGCGCCCCGTGCCGTTCGCAATACTCATACAGGGCCATCAGCGCCGGGTCCGTAGGGGAATAGCCGTTGGGGCAATACAGCTTGAAGCCGTAAAAACCGCCCTTCCCTCCCAATTCCGGAACCAGCCTGTCCGTCATGGGGGAAATGTCTATCGTCCCGTCCGGACCATGCAGCCAGTTGCCGGGGCGGCGGGGGTCCACCACGTAAAACGGAAGCACGCGGCCGGGATGCGCCGCCGCCAGTTTGAGCAGTTCTTCTTCCTGCATCCGGAACGCATCCCGTTTCCCCAGGGGAAGCCGTTCCGTCTTTCTGGACAGGCGGCGGAGCGCCTGCTTCATCTCCCCGATTTCCCTCCTGTCCCCCCTCCCGGCCTGTTCCGCCAGCTCATCAAGCTCCTTCCGGAGCACGGCCCATTCCTTCCGCGCCTCCCTTTTTACATTCCTCTTGCAGGCCTTCCGCCGCCGGAGCCCGTCAGCCCCATCGGCGCCCTTCATGCAGTAATCCAGGTCAAACATCAGCGGCACGACGGTATTGCAGCCGCCCTCCGCCAGCAGCTTGCCGTAAATGTTCTCCGTATCCATCAAGCCCGTCTTGAAAAAACGGATGATCCTCTTCAACTCGCTGATGCCTCCCGCCGTTTCCAGACGCGCCCGCGTTCCCCGTGGACGCATGCGGGAAAGAATGAAATCCACCAGGAGCCTCCAGGAAAGGACCTCGTGGTTGAACAAATGGCAGTGGGCGTCTATGGTTAAAATTTCCGGCTCCTTCATACAATTCATGAAATTATTTATATATTACCCAATATTCCGTTAAAAAATCAATCATGAAATCAATAAGGGCCACCCGCCGGGCAGGGAATGCCGGTTTCTGAAAAAAGTGGCCGGACGAGGCTCCGGAAAGCGCGCGCCTTCCCCCCGCAAAGCCGTCTCAGGCAGCGGGGGAATATAACCTTGACCGTGATGCCCCCAGCCCCTAGAACTGGAACCGTTCATGAGCATCCCTGATTACCGGACGTTTTTCCGCTGCTGCGCCGCCTTCCTCCTGGCAGGTGTGCTGGCCGCGGGCCATGCTGCGGCACAGCAGGAGGGCGCGCCTGCCGCCGTTCCGGAACAGGTGCAGGAACCAGACCCCGAGCAGCCCCAGGCAGAGCCTGACCACTCGGAAATGGACACCGTCATCATGGCCCTGTGCCATGAAATCACCATCCTGAAAAAGAATGAGGAAAAAAGGATGGCCATCCGGGAGGCGCTGGTGAAGGAGGCGGACGCCACCTACAATTACTTTGACACCAGGGTGTATGAAATGTCCGCCGTGCTTTACGCCCTGGACGATCAGAAAATCTTCACGCTGGCCTTTTACTGCAAAGCCGCCACCAGCCTGGTCAAGACGTATTACGCCCAAAGGCCGGACTTCCAGGGACAGGAGGAACGGCTGGACAAGGAAATAGGGCGCATCAAAAAACTGGCGGAATCCCTGGAGGAAGTCAACACGGACAACCTGTCGGAACCCTCCCTGGTGCAGAGGGACGAGGCCCTGTACACCTGCCGCACCCTGGAAGAATCCCTGCTCAAGGAAAAGGAGCAGATCAGCTACCTCAAGGAGCTCTTCAACAGCCTGGGCGGCAAGATAGACGCCCTGAACCATGAAAGCGGCAAGCTGTTCACCTCCCTCTTCAACCGGGTATTCTACACGCCGTCCAACGCGGCCCGGTACATCTTCCTCAAGCCGCTCAAGACGTATGAAATTTGCATGGGGGCCTGGGAAACGTCCGCAGACAGCAAGCTCCAGCTCCCGTCGGACCCGGAAACGCTCAAGCACTACGGGCTCATCCTGCTGGGCATCGTCCTGTGCTCCTACTGCCTTTCCCGCCTCATCGTCTTCCTGGGCTTCAAGAAAACGCTGGAAAAGACGGGCCACTACAACAAGCGCCACGCCTTCACCAACGTCACCACCATCCTCATCGTAGCGATCGTCCTCGTCATCGCCTCCATGCGCACGCCGGACTACCTGCTGAAAAGCGCGGCCTCCCTGGGAGCGGAATTCCTCCTGCTGGTCAGCGCCATCCTGTTCTCCCTGGTGACGCGCCTCCCCTACGGCACCATTAACTCCGGCATTCGCATCTACATGCCCTACCTGCTCCTGGGCGGCTTCTTCATGCTGCTGCGCATGTTCATGGCCCCCAACATCATCGTGGACATTTCCATGCCCGTCCTGTTCACGCTGGTTTCCCTCTTCTCCCTGCTGACCTGGGTGCGGCAGCGGCACAAGCTTCCCCGTCTGGACCGCTTCTTCGCCACCGTCTCCCTGGTGCTCACCATCCTGGGCAGCGGCCTGTGCTGGGCCGGGTTCAGCTTCATGGCCTTCCTGGTGCTGATGACGTGGATCATGCTGATGACCAGCATCCTGCTCCTGGTGGGGCTGTGGAACCTGCTCCACCACTATGAAAACCGCCGGAAGGAACGGAACAAGCAGGCGATCCTGTGGTTCCGCCCCTTCGTCTCCAAGCTGGTGCTCCCCTGCCTGACCATCTTCCTCATCCTGTTCAGCATCATCTGGCCCGCCGCCACCTTCGACATGGGGGACCTCATCATCAACAAAATCTTCGCCACCACGGAAATCAAGGACCTGCTCACCTTCAGCTGGAGCCACGTCATCACGGTCATCCTGATTGCCATTGTGCTCAACTACCTGATCTTCATCGGTAAAAACACCCTGCATGAAGTCTATGGGGAAGACTATGAAGTGGGCATCATCCCCACCTTCGTGACGCTTTCCTCCCTGTTCCTGTGGGGGCTCTTCGTCTTCACGGCCCTCATCATCATGAACGCCAACTACAACGGGCTGCTGATGGTCATGGGCGGCTTGAGCATGGGCATCGGCTTCGCCCTGAAAGACACTATTGAAAACATCATCAGCGGCCTGTCCCTGATGCTGGGGCGCCTGCGGCAGGGGGACATGATCGAATGCGACGGCTACCGGGGCCGCGTCTCCTCCCTGGGCTACCGCTCCACCATGATTGAAACGCTGGACGGCTCCATCATCGCCTTCCAGAACTCCCAGCTCTTCAACAAGAACTTCCGCAACATGACCCGCAACCACAAGTTCGAATGCTCCAAGGTGGAAGTGGGCATCTCCTACGGAACGGACGTGGAGCGGGCGCGCCAAATCGTTCTGGAAACGCTGTCCTCCCTGCCCTTCCTTTCCAAGGTGAAAAAAACCAGCGTGGTGCTGGACAGCTTCGGGGACAGCTCCGTCAATCTGGGCGTATGGGTCTGGGTTCCCGTCATGACGAAGGCCTCCAGCCTTTCCTCCGTGCGGGAACACATCTATAATGCGTTCAACGAGCACGGCATCTCCATCCCCTTCCCCCAGCAGGACCTGTACGTGAAAGAATTCCCCGGCAGGGAACCCGTTCAGGAAAAAGACGCCGCCGCGCAGGAAAACTGAATTTCCACTACAACACAACATCAACCATCCATGTCCGAACCTCTGACTCTACTCGGCTCACAAAGCTCCTTCTTCACCAGCCCTGACGACGCCAAGCTGGAATCCTTCCCCAACCGCGGCACGCGTCCCTACACCATCACGCTGGACACCCATGAATTCTCCTCCCTCTGCCCCGTCACCGGGCAGCCGGACTCCTGCCACCTGACGATCACCTACGTTCCGGATGAAAAGTGCGTGGAAACCAAATCCCTCAAATACTACCTGGCCTCCTACCGCAACTACCCGGCCTTCAACGAACAGATCGTCAACCGCATCACGGATGACCTGGCAGCCGCCATCTCCCCGCGGTGGCTGAAAGTAGAAGGCCGTTTCTCCCCCCGCGGCGGCATCCAGCTGACCGCCATGGCGGAGCACAACCCGGAAAACCGCCCCCTCTGACGCGCGCCATGGATAAGACGGAAACCGCCGTACTGCTCAGCGGGGGGCTGGACTCCAGCGTAGCCCTGCACTGGGCGCACCGGAACCACCGCGTGCGGGTGGCCCTCAGCTTTGACTACGCCTCCAACCACGCGGAACGGGAGCTGGAATGCGCCGCCTGGCAGGCCGCCAGCCTGGGCATAGAGCACCGCGTGATTGACATCTCCCCCATCTCCGCCCATTTGAAATCCGCCCTCCTCTCCGGCGCGGACGACATCCCGGACGGCTCCTATGACGAGGAGCTGATGAAGCAGACCGTCGTCCCCTTCCGCAACGGCATCTTCCTGTCCATCGCGGCCGGGGTGGCGGAAAGCTGCGGAGCGCAGCAGCTTGTCATTGCCGCCCATTCCGGGGACCACAGCATTTACCCGGACTGCCGGGAGGAATTCATGGCCGCCATGACGGAGGCCGTCCGCCTGGGGACCTATGCCGGGCTGGGCATCCTGCGTCCCTTCATCCGCACGTCCAAGGGCGGCATCGCCGCCATGGGCCATGAACTGGGCGTGGACTTCTCCCGCACCTACTCCTGCTACAAGGGAGGTCCCGTCCACTGCGGCGCCTGCTCCACCTGCGTGGAGCGCCGGGAAGCCTTCAGGGAAGCCGGAATCCCGGACCCGACGGTTTATGCGCCTGCGGCGCAGCGACCAAATACCGGGGATTAAATATTAAGGGAAAATTCCCGGCCTCCGGCCAGTGGAATACGCCTATTCACTAATCACTTCGGGAAAATTCCCGGAAAGGGCCTTCCGCACTCTTGCCGCCACTTCCTCCTTCCCGGCGTCCGCGTCCACGCGGAGCATCCAGGGTTCATGGATGGAGGCGAACACGTTGCGGCAGGCCGTCAGGCCCGCTTCCGTCTCAAAGGCATCGCGTTCTCCGCGGCTCCCGATGCGTTCCAGAGCCACGGAAACGGGAATATCCAGCCAGACCACGGCGTCCGGCACCGGGGCAAACTCTTCATTGGCAGCGCGGATGACGGAAGTATCCACCCCACGCGCGCCCTGGTAAGCCATCATGGAAAGGTAATAGCGGTCCAGCAACACCCACGCGCCGCGCGCCAGCGCAGGGGCGATCAGCGTCTCCACATGCTCCCGCCTGTCTTTCAGGAATAATTCTACCTCATCCTCTACGGAAAGGCGCCCCGTCACGGCGGAATCCCGCAACATCCGGCCCCACGGCCCGCGCGTGGGCTCAAAGCTCTGCACCACTTCCAGCCCCTTCCCCTCCAGATACTTCCGCAACTGGCCGATGTGGGTGGACTTGCCCGTGCCGTCTATGCCTTCAAAGACGATCAGGCGGCCTTTTCTCTCTCCGGTAAAACTCATGACTCAAACGTATAACGCTGGCCCGGAACGGGAGCGATGATGGTGGAACCCGGCATTCTGGCGGACAGCGTATCATGCATCCACTCCACGGCATCCGGATCACCGTGCACCAGAACCACCTGCCTGGGATTCAGCTTCACGGCATAATTGACAAGGGCGTCACGGGTAGCGTGCCCGGAAAAGTCAAAACAATCCACCGTACAGTTGCGGCGCACGGGCTGCCCGTTGGGCCGCATCTTCACCAGATCCCCCTCCTGCGCGGCCCGCAGCCGGCCCGCGGGGGAATCCGGGTCCGCATACCCTACAAAAAGAATGGCGTTTTTCTCATGCGGAAGAACCTGCTCCGCCATCACGTTGGAGAGCGTATTCTCCGTCATCATGCCGCTGGAAACCACGTAAATATTCCCGGGGGAACACACCAGCGGGGCTTTTCCCTTGCGCGGCAGGGGCACGGTCTTTATTTCCTCCTTCAGCTTGAACTCATGGTCGTGCCTGCGGGTCAGCCCGGCAAAGCGGTCGTACAGCAGGGAAACCTTGGCGCTCAACCCGCCGAAGTACACGGGCGTATTGGCGGGGATCACCCCCTGCTGCTTGAAACGGTGGATATTGAACAGCATCTCCTGGCTCTTGCCGATGGCGAATACCGGAATCAGCACGGCGCCGCCGCGTTCCAGCGTCTCCGCAATCGCCTTCCCGAACCGCACCATCTCCTCCGGGCGGGAATAATGGGCGCTGCGCTGGAAGCCGCCGCGCGTGCACTCCATAATCAGCGTATCCACGCCGGATTCCGGGAAATCCGCTCCGGGAATCATGCTCTGGTCCTCAAACTGCACGTCCCCCGTATAAAACACCGTATGGCCGCTCTCTCCTTCCAGCATCACGCCCGCGGACCCCAGAATGTGGCCGGCATCGTAAAACGTGGCCAGCACGTTCTGGCGGAAGCCCACGCGGAACACCTCGTTGCAGGACTTGGCATGCCAGGCGTCGCTCAGCCTGTCCAGGTCGTTATGGGTGAAAAAGGGATACTCCACAATGCCCAGGTCCAGCCTCTTGGCGCTCATCACATTCACGGAATTGTGCAGCATCACTTCAGACAGGGCGGCTGCGGCGGGCGTCATGAATACTTCCGCCGCGGGCTGCTTCTCCTGAAGCACGGGCAGCGTTCCCAGGTGGTCCAGGTGGGAATGGCTTAAAAAAACGGCTTCCACGGAATTGGGCTCCATGGAATCAAAATCCGGCATGGCCGCCATCCCCTCCCTCTTGGGGTGCATCCCGCTGTCAAGCACGATCCGGGTGCCGTCCATTTCAAGCAAATAGCAATTGGCTCCAATCTCCTCGGCCCCGCTGATATTCGTAAAACTGATCATTATATGCCGCAGGAGAGTACCCCGTGCCCTCCGCCGTGTCAATGCCGCCTTCATGTTTGCGGGAGCGGGACGGCCCCGTTCCCGGGAATGGCCGCGAATCAAGGGAAAACCGCCCTGTTTCATCTTCCACGGGATCATTCAGCCCCCGGAATCCGTTTGGCTGGCAGTTCCGCACAAACGTCCTTAGGGCAGCATCATTTCATAATCAATGTAGTCCCCGAAAAAGGCGGTATGGCTTTCGTTCCTCCTTTTCCCGCAAACCTTGAAACCTGCGCCTTCATACATCCGCCGGGCGGGAACCGAGCGGCCATTCGTGGTCACAATGATTCTTTTCGCCCCCCTTTTCACGATTCTTTGAAGCGCCTCCCGGAGCTGCATCCTGCCATACCCATGGCCCTTGCAGGAGGTGATGATGCAGTTGTGGCCTATCTCCACATATTCGGGCATCTTCCTCGGGTCCCACGACGCCAGCCCGGCGGCCTTGCCATTCAAGACGGTTATAAAACCGTATCGGTCCGCAATCTGCGGGTTATCAAAGAAAAAATCATCAAACTCCTTCCAGT
>OWII01000567.1_pt1 | contig 19961 bp, 16 predicted proteins | sample 1732591 | NCBI WGS metagenome assembly OWII01 (sample SAMN05065732, study PRJEB22554) | human gut metagenome | biome: ENVO:2100002; feature: ENVO:00000062; material: ENVO:00002003 | host: Homo sapiens | place: USA | reverse complement strand
ATCATATCATCAATGGCAACAAACACGATAACTTCTGGGAAATGGGTGATACAGGCCCTTGCGGCCCTTGTTCCGAAATTCATATCGATCTCCGTTCGGAAGAAGAACGTGCCGCTATCCCCGGCCAGGACATGGTGAACAAAGACCATCCGCAGGTGATCGAAATCTGGAACTTGGTGTTCATGCAGTACAACCGCAAGGCCGATAGCTCGCTCGAACCGCTGCCTGCCCGTGTGATCGATACCGGTATGGGATTCGAACGTCTCTGCATGGCTTTGCAGGGTAAGACATCCAACTACGATACAGACGTTTTCCAGCCGATCATCAAGGTGATTGCCGATATGGCGGGTACTTCTTACGGTAAGGACAAACAGCAGGACGTGGCTATGCGTGTAATTGCCGACCATATCCGTACGATTGCTTTCGCGATTACAGACGGGCAGTTGCCTTCTAACGCAAAGGCTGGTTATGTCATCCGCCGAATCCTGCGTCGTGCTGTTCGTTACGGCTATACGTTCCTGGATCGCAAAGAATCCTTCATGTATAAGTTATTGCCCGTACTGATCGAAACAATGGGAGATGCTTATCCCGAACTGATCGCGCAGAAGACGTTGATCGAGAAGGTGATCAAGGAAGAAGAAGAATCTTTCCTGCGTACGTTGGAAACCGGTATCCGTTTGTTGGATAAGAAGATGGAAGAAACAAAGGCAGCCGGAAAGAACGTGATCAGCGGCGTAGATGCCTTTACACTATATGATACATACGGATTCCCGTTGGATTTGACCGAGTTGATCTTGCGTGAAAACGGTATGGAAGCCAATATCGATGAATTCGACGTCGAGATGCAGAAACAGAAGGACCGTGCCCGTAACGCCGCTGCTATCGAAACCGGTGACTGGGTGGTGCTGAAAGAGGGCGGATGCAATTTCGTAGGCTATGATTTGTTCGAATGTGATGCCGAAATTCTGCGTTATCGCCAGATCAAGCAGAAAAATAAGGTATTATATCAGATCGTTCTGGATCAGACTCCGTTCTATGCAGAGATGGGTGGACAGGTCGGCGACACCGGTTGGTTGATTGCCGATGACGAGACGATCGACGTGATCGATACGAAGCGCGAAAATAACCTGCCTGTACATCTGGTAGCTAAATTGCCGAAGGATGTAACGGTAACTTTTACCGCCAAGATCAACGAGAAGAAACGTATCCAGTGCGAATGTAACCACTCTGCTACTCACCTGTTGCACGAGGCGTTGCGTGAAGTTTTGGGAACACATGTCGAACAGAAAGGTTCATACGTTTCTCCCGACTCTCTGCGTTTTGACTTCTCCCACTTCCAGAAAGTGACGGACGAAGAAATCCGTAAGGTGGAAAAGCTGGTGAGCGAAAAGATCCGTGCCAACTATCCGCTGGAAGAACATCGCAATATGCCGATTGCCGAAGCGAAAGCATTGGGTGCCATGGCTCTGTTCGGTGAAAAGTATGGTGATGAAGTCCGTGTGGTTAAATACGGTAACTCTATCGAGTTGTGCGGTGGTACGCATATCCCTGCAACCGGCATGATCGGTTCCTTGCGTGTGGTTGGCGAAAGCTCTATCGCGGCAGGTGTACGCCGTATTGAAGCGGTAACGGCCGAAGGTGCTGAAAATTACACCTTCATGTTGCAAGATTCCCTGCGTGAACTGCGTGCGATGTTCAACAATGTGCCGAATCTGTCTCAAACCATCAAGAAGGCCATCGAGGAGAATGCCGAACTGAAAAAGCAGGTAGGCGATTATCTGAAAGAAAAAGTTCAGCAGTTGAAGAAAGATTTGATCGCCAAAGCGGTTGAGCGTAACGGCGTTAAAGTTGTCGTATTCCGGGGTGAGGCCAATGTCGATGCTATCAAAGACTTGGCTTTCCAAATCAAAGGCGAAAGCGATACGGACGAAAAGGTCTTCTTTGTGGCAGGAATCAAAGACGGTGAGAAATGTGCGTTGATGGTTATGCTGAGCGAACAGTTGGTATCCGAAGGCTTGAATGCCGGCAAACTGGTGAAAGATGCAGCGAAACTGATACAAGGTGGCGGTGGCGGTCAGCCTCATTTTGCAACAGCTGGGGGCAAGAATGTGGCCGGACTGGGCGAAGCTGTCGAACACATCTTGGACGCAGCCGGTCTGAAATAAGAAGAAAGAGATGTTTCCCCCAGCAAGAAATGATAGTTTCATGCTGGGGGAACTTTTGTTCCATGCCTATGAAACTTTAGTTTCATGCGCATGGAATTTTCTTTTCCTTGTTTTGATAATCGAATAACATATAATACCTTTGCCATCACGATTATAATAAAAAAAGGACATTATGGCCGCTCAAAAAGTAGTAATCAGCAAGGATCTCAAAGCCGATTTGCAGGCGTTCTTTGCTTCCATGAGTTATGATAGACTCTTTATCCTGACCGATACGAACACGCAAGAAAAATGTTTTCCGCTGGTAAAAGATATCCCTGCCTTGCAGGATGCCCCGATCATTACCGTAAAAGCGGGCGATACTCATAAAGACATCGAACAGGTCGCCTATATCTGGTCTCGTCTCTCGAATGAAGGGGCTTCCCGAAATTCTCTTTTAGTCAATCTGGGCGGCGGTATGATTACCGATATGGGCGGTTTTGCCGGTGCGACTTTCAAACGTGGGCTGCGGACCGTCAATATCCCGACTACCCTGATGGCCTCTGTCGATGCGGCTGTAGGAGGAAAGACCGGGGTTAACTTCAACGGTTTGAAGAATGAGGTCGGTTCTTTCTATCCTCCCGAATGCGTCTTTATCGATTGTGAGTTCCTGCGTACGCTCGATCGGGACAACCTGCTTTCCGGCTATGCCGAAATGATCAAACATGCACTTATCAGTTCGATGGACATTTACGCTTCCGTCATGTTGTTCGACCTCGATGCGAGGATCGATTATACTTTCCTGAACAGGATGGTCGCCCAGTCCGTAGCCGTAAAAGAGCGTATTGTGGAAGAAGATCCGAAAGAGCATGGCATCCGTAAGGCGCTGAACTTCGGCCATACGATCGGTCATGCTTACGAAAGCCTGTCCTTTAAGAAGAACCGTCCTTTGCTGCACGGACATGCTGTTGCCGCCGGTATTGTCAGTGAATTGTACTTGTCTCATAAAGTATGCGGCTTCCCGATGGAGAAATTGAGTCAGGTTGTCTATTATCTGAAGGAGTATTATCCGGCTTTCGTGTTCGATTGCAAGGACTATGATACCTTATACGAGTTGATGATGCACGATAAGAAAAATGAAGCGGGTATCATCAACTTCACCCTGCTTTCTCAAGTGGGTGATGTTCAGATAAATCAGCAGGTGAGCAAGGAGAAAATTCTCGAATCCCTGGATTTTTATCGTGAAAGCTTTGGAGTATAACGAAAAATATTTACCTTTGCAGCCGTAAAACAAAGCGGGGTGTAGCTCAGCCCGGTTAGAGTACGCGTCTGGGGGGCGTGTGGTCGGAAGTTCGAATCTTCTCACCCCGACAATAGCTGAGTAAATAAAAAAGAGACTTACTTCTAAAAGTGAGTCTCTTTTTTTGTCCCTTTATTTGTTCATTAGCTCCAGCAGATGGGGAGCACATTTGAAATGGATGATAGTCCTGGGAGACAGTTGTACGGCTGTTCCGCTTTTCGGGTTTCGTGCAGGACGACTGGATTGAAAACGTGGTTTGAACGAGCCGAAACCATGCAGGCAGATTCTTTGACCTTCTTTGACTTCCTGGACAATTAGTTTTTGCATTTCATCGATTGTCCGTTTGACATCTTTTTTGTCTAATCCTGTTTTCTTGGACAGGATATTGATAAGCTGACTTCTGTTCATATTCGTATTATATCGCTAATTATAAATTAATAGAAAGGAAATTTCGCTTAGTGGATCTTATCCGGTTGATTTGCTATTCGAATTCTTTTTTGTTTGTTTAATTGATTATTTGTTTGTTATTGATTCTGTTTCCTGTAATCCGAAGGAGACAATCCCGTATGTTGCCTGAAAAACCTCCCAAGTGATGTCTGGTTGGAGAAATGTGTCCGGATAGCGATCTCCTGGACGTTCAGGGACGAGTTTTTTAACAGGAACTTGATCTCCTGCAGGATGTATTCGGTTATCCAGTCTTTGGCCGACATCCCGCTCACTTCCTTGACCACCATTGTGAGATATTTGGGAGTGATATGTAGTTTGTCGGCATAGAATGCCACGCTTCTGTTCTCTTTGTAGAACTTCATGATGAGCAGAAAGAAGCCGTGGGTCAGTTCTTTCTTATGATTGTCGAACGTCTGCTTTCCGGTGTGCGAATTTACTTTATATATATTGTAGAGATCCAGATAGAAAATCCGCATGAGAAGAACGATCGAATCTTTACGGTATAAGTTTTCGGGAGCATTCACCTTGCTGTAAATCAGCTGGAAAAAATTGATATACTTGGACGTTTCCAAGTCCGAAAGCTTATAATGGTAATGACTCCTCATATAAAAGAAGAAATGGGGTGAAAAGCGGCGTATACCGCTAAGCACATCGTTATAAAGATTGAGAGACAATGAAAAATAGCTGACTGTGAAATCTTGGCTGATTTCAGACAAAGAGACCAGCTGACCTGGAAAAATGACAACAAGTTCCCCTTTAGTGAATGAATGCTCATACCCGTGCACATCCACTTTTGCTCTTCCTTCCGTACAAAAGGCAACAACAGCCCTATGGGAATAAGAAGGGTATAAGGGAATAGAAAATTTCGTTGAATTCCTGAAAATCTTAAAATCGTTTCCTAAAGAATGAGAAATCTCCTTGTTATCAGATGTCCTTTTATTTTTGTCTGACATGTTCATTTTAGTTTCGTTTGTAAAAGTATAATTTCGTTCTATATGAAAATCCATTAGTGCCGGTTTGGTATAGTTTTCCGGAAATATGATCCCTAATCACGGACACTTTTTTGTGAAAAATAATTTTACCCACCTCTTAAACCGGAGGTTTAATGTTTTGTTTAGGCGGAGTTTATAAAGAAAATTAATGTGGATATCTCCGTAAAATGAGAGGTTTTTGATGAAAATGAAAGGGAGAGTTTGCCGGTTAAGGTGTCTGTGAAAAAGCAAAAAAGTAGAATAGCCATAACGATTGTTATAGCTATTCCACTTTTTTATAATATGTCGTCTTTCAGCCTCTTACCAGGTTATCTGCGGCAAGAATTTGGAAATCGTTTTCTTCAGTTCGACGATATTGATGGGCTTGGTGATAAATCCGTTGCTTCCGGCAGCACGGGCGGCTTCCATGTCATTTTCGAAGGCATAGGCGGATTGCATGATGATCGGAATATTCGTGTCTTTTTTCCTAATCTCTTTCAGCGCTTCTATACCGTTCATCTCCGGCATTTTTATATCCAGCAAAATCATATCGGCTCCTTTTTCTGCAAAGACTTTCAATAGCTCCAAGCCGGTTCTGGCTTGCAGAACGTTACAGTGTCTTTTTAAAATGGTTTTTAATAGCAGGAAATTGCTTTCCTCGTCTTCTGCGATCAGAATAGTTACATTGTACTTGTCTTCGTTCGTGCCCATATCTTTTATATTATCTGTGAACAAATTTCAGCATTAATTTTTACATAACCAAATAGAATAGAACTTATTCTATGTTTGGAGATCCGATTCTCCTTGCCCATCATGAAATATCGTGAAGCCGGGATCGGATTCGTTTTTCATGTTTATTGAAAATAAAAGGCCTGAAAGGTTGAAAGATCCGAGGATGTTTGTATATTTAGTGCATGAAACGAAGCAGCGAGATTAAACTTACCGCTTTCGGGAATGGTTATTAATGAAGAACAAGTATAACTTTAAAATCAAACATCATGGGAAAGAGTCAATTAATTCACAACAATGAGTTTCATTTGATTAGTAAAGCTGAAATTCGTAAGGCTACAGGCAAATTGGTAGAATCGTTGAATCTGGCAGCGGGTTCAACAGACGGATTCGATATTTATAAGGTAGTAGATGCTTATTTTACGGACTTGGACAAGCGTCATGAAATGAATGCTTTGTTGGGTATCGGCGAAAGTTGCCAATATTACGGTGAACAAGAACAGGTAGAGGAAGCGATCAAGGAGATAGACTGATAAAGCTTTCTCTATTCTTTTTTCAAGCAATAAAAAAGGAGATATCCGGGTGGACATCTCCTTTTATTTTATCTGAAAAGACGGTAATTATTTACCAGCCAATTTTTCTTTCAGAGCAGCGAGTTCTTCAATGTCACCCAGTGTAGTCTTTTCAACCGGACCGGTTACCATTGCAGATTCTTCTTCTTTCTTGCCACCGCGTTTTGCAGATGATTTCTTTTCGCTAGCTTCTTTCTTGGCGCCTTTCTGTTCATCTTCGAAGATACGGCTGTGAGAAAGGATGATTCTCTTTGCTTCCTTGTTGAATTCGATTACCTTGAACTGCAGTTTTTCGTCTACAGCAGCCTGAGAACCGTCTTCTTTTACCAGATGTTTCGGAGTTGCGAAACCTTCTACGCCGTAAGGCAGAGAGATTACAGCACCCTTATCCAGTACTTCGATGATTGTTCCTTCGTGGATAGAACCTACAGTGAAGATTGTTTCGAATACATCCCAAGGATTTTCTTCCAGCTGTTTGTGGCCTAAGCTCAAACGGCGGTTTTCTTTGTCGATTTCCAGAACCTGAACTTCGATTTCTGCACCGATCTGAGTGAATTCTGACGGGTGTTTGATTTTCTTTGTCCAAGACAGGTCAGAGATGTGGATCAAGCCGTCTACGCCTTCTTCGATTTCTACGAATACACCGAAGTTAGTGAAGTTACGAACTTTAGCAGCGTGGCGAGAACCTACCGGGAAGCGAGATTCGATATCTTCCCATGGGTCGGCTTTCAGCTGTTTGATACCCAGAGACATCTTACGTTCGTCGCGGTCCAGAGTCAGGATGACAGCTTCGATTTCGTCACCTACTTTCATGAAGTCCTGAGCAGAACGCAAGTGCTGTGTCCAAGACATTTCAGAAACGTGGATCAGACCTTCTACGCCCGGAGCGATTTCGATGAATGCACCGTAGTCAGCCATAACGACAACTTTACCTTTTACTTTGTCACCAACTTTCAAGTTCGGGTCCAAAGCATCCCAAGGATGCGGAGTCAGCTGCTTCAAGCCGAGAGCGATACGTTTCTTTTCATCATCGAAGTCAAGGATAACCACGTTGATCTTCTGATCCAGCTGAACGATTTCTTCCGGATGAGAAACGCGGCCCCAAGACAGGTCTGTGATATGGATCAAACCGTCTACGCCACCCAGGTCGATGAATACACCGTAAGAAGTGATATTCTTAACCGTACCTTCCAGTACCTGGCCTTTTTCAAGTTTGGAGATGATGTCTTTCTTCTGCTGTTCGAGTTCAGCTTCGATAAGAGCTTTATGAGATACAACAACATTTTTGAATTCCTGGTTGATCTTCACGATCTTGAATTCCATTGTCTTACCTACAAATACATCGTAGTCGCGGATCGGTTTTACATCGATCTGAGAACCCGGCAAGAATGCTTCGATACCGAATACGTCAACGATCATACCGCCCTTAGTACGACATTTAATGTAACCTTTGATGATTTCGTCTTTTTCAAGAGCTTCGTTTACACGATCCCAAGAACGTGTAGCGCGTGCTTTCTTGTGAGACAGGATCAGCTGTCCTTTTTTGTCTTCCTGGTTTTCGATGTATACTTCTACTTCGTCACCAATTTTCAGATCCGGGTTGTAACGGAATTCTGCCATAGATACAACGCCATCTGATTTGAAACCGATGTTTACTACAACTTCACGTTTGTTCATTGCAGTTACAGTTCCCATAACGACTTCTTTGTCCTTTACAGTGTTCAAAGTCTCGTCATACGTTTTTACAAGATCGTCCTTGCTTACTTCACCGTAAGAATCGCCCTTTTCAAGAGCATCCCAGTTGAAATCTTCAATGGGCTGAATGTTCTTTAAATTTTCCATTCTCTAATTGTTAATACTTAAGTTTGTTTTAATTAGTAAGTTAGACATTATGTTGTCATCTCTCAAAAATCGGGGGCAAAGGTAATGCTTTTTTCTGACTTGCAAGACTTTTTACATGGAAAAAACAATCTTTTTAGCTTGTAATACCGCTACTTACATCTTTTCTTTCTGGGACATTTGCCTCCTTTTGTATATTTGTCTGAACTTGTAATCGGCTCCTAACAGGATGAGGGCAAGCATGCCGATGTAGGCATAGAAAGGGAATGCACTCATATCGGGTATCTGTATGGATATTTTGGGAATACCCATATAAAGGAATGAGGCGATTGCGATACCGATCATAAGCAGCGAGGCGGCGATGACGGCAATCCATCCCCAACGTTCGCCCAGTTTGCGCTTGCGTTCGGCTTCGGCCATGATCTGCTTCATTACGTTGGTACGGAACGAAGCGGGAAGCTCCTCTTCCGGCATCCGGCTAAACAGGTCTTTCAATATGTCATTCTTCTCGGTCATTTTTATTGTTCCTCCATTCCTTTTAATACAACAAACAGTTTCTTTCGTATGCGATGCAATTTCACTTTTATGTTAGAAGCAGTCAATCCGGTGATCGTTGCCACTTCGTCGATCGTCTTTTCTTTCATGTAAAAGAGCAAAATGATCGCCCGTTCGTCGGGTGGCAATTGGGCGAGGGCTGCATCGAGCATCTGTATTTGGTCGGAGTTGTCTGTCCTGCCAAGCGCCTCGGCCACTTCTTGTTCCGATACGTTGTTAATAACCGATTCCTCGATCGCCAGAAACTCGTGTTTCTTTTTCCTGGTCTCCGAGATAGCTGTGTTGTAGGCGATCCGGTAGATCCAGGTGGAGAAACTGCATTCTCCTTTGAACGAAGAGAGGTTTTTGAATACCTTCATAAACACATCCTGCGCCAGCTCTTCCGCATCTTCCCGGTTTCTGACCACCTTTAAGATTAACGAATGAACAGGACGGCTGTATTTATCCAGAAGGCAGGCAAAGCATGTCGTATCTCCCGCTTGTATCCTTTGTATATAATATGTGTCGGTATACAACTCCATCGTATTATAATGGACGCAAGCCGGGCGAATAGGTTACAACTTGCATCAACAAAAATAAAAATATTTTTTTTCTTTCCTCCTTGTAACCTTTCGGAAAGAGGTGCGTCAAAAGTAGCAAAGAAATTAATGAATCATTTAAAATAGTACGATTATGATGGATTTTATTATGGTCCCGCTGACGACGGGGATTGTTTTTGCAGCTATTTACGGTTTGTTTGAATTGTTCGTGCGCCGGAAAGAACGGTTGGCGATTATCGAGAAGATTGGAGAGAAATTGGATGCTTCGGCTTTTGAGGGCAAGATGCGTCTGCCGTCTTACGGAGGGACGCGCTTCTCGTTCAGTTCCTTGAAGGCAGGTTGTCTGTTGGTGGGGATCGGTTTGGGAGTGCTGGTCGGTTTCTTCTTGAATATTATGGTGGTCGGTGGTGGATTGTCTGAATTGCGCCATTTTGAAGAGGAGCGGTTGATCGGTGCAGCCTATGGCGCGTCCGTTCTTTTGTTCGGCGGTTTGGGGTTGATTATCGCGTTCGTTATTGAGACGAATATGAAGAAAAAAGAAGATAAGTAAAAGGCTTTCGCATCTTTTCTAAGGTTGCACAAAAAGTTCCATCGGTGTGGCACAGTCGTTCCCTCGGCATGGCACAAGAGTTTCCTCGGCGGGAAACGAGAGTTTCATTATAGGGAAACTCTTGTTCCATGCCGAGGAAACTTTTTGTTTATCGTGAGGAAAGAGTCGGTTGGTCGGAACGTTTCCACTCGTTGATCAGCTCGCTGATCGTTTCCTTTACCGACATGATGCGGGTTGTCCGCCAAGCATTACTTCCTGCGAAAGCGTAGCCGTTCTCAAAATTTCCTTTGAAAGCGTTATACAAGGCAGTCACGATGCAATAGGGGCTTCGCGAGATGTCGCAAGTCTTGATGCAGTTGAAGGGACAAACTTTCGGTTGCTTCAAGCCGTCTTTCACTTTCTGCAAGAAATTGCAATGGATGGCTCGTCCCGGCATACCGACAGGACTCTTGATAATCTCGATATCCTTTTCTTCCGCTTTGATGTAGCTCTCTTTGAAAGCGTCGGAAGCGTCACACTCGGTAGTGGCGACGAAACGGGTTCCTAATTGAACGCCCGATGCTCCCAGGTCCATCACGCGTTTGATGTCTTCACCCGTATAAATGCCTCCTGCTGCAATTACCGGGATTCTCTTGTTGTATTTTTCTTCGAAGTGGGAAACTTCTTCCACTACCTGAGGCAGCAGTTCTTCGAGTGAGAAATGCTCGTCTTCCAGTTGGTTCTCCTTATATCCTAAGTGGCCGCCGGCTTTCGGGCCTTCCAGCACGACAGCATCGGGAAGGTAGTCGTAGTTGTTTTTCCATTTCTCGCAGATGATGCGGACGGCACGTGCGCTGGAAACGATAGGAACCAGCTTCGTCACGCTGTCTTTCTTCAGGAAAGACGGCAAGTCCAAAGGAAGTCCGGCACCACTGAAAATGATGTCTACCTTTTCCGCAATACTGGTTTTTACCAGTTCGGCGAAGTCCGATAGTGCGACCATCACGTTCACACCGATAATGCCTTTAGCCTTTTCGCGAGCTTTCCGGATCTCGGCGGCAAGGCCCAGATTTCCGGCTTCGGTGTAGTTGGGAGAAAGTTTCTTATATAAGAGACCGAGACCGGCGGCGGAGATAACGCCAATCCCACCTTCATTTGCAACGGCTGAGGCTAAGCCGGAGAGAGAGATTCCTACGCCCATTCCACCCTGGATGATTGGAATGCGGGCTTTCAGATCCCCGATTGTTAATGTCTTCATGTAAGTAAAATGTGTAAATAAAAAATATATGTGGCAAAGGTAGCACAATAAACCAAAGAATGTGCAGAATTGGCTAATATTATTGCACAAATAAATAATAATTGTGCATCTCATTCTTCTTTCTTCCACGTTTGACGTCGGGATACAAAAAAGAAGGAGGTGTGTCGAAACTATCCTGTTCCCGCGCCCCTCGCGGGATCGCATTAAAACCGACCTATAAAAATCTGATTGATAAGGTCTGTCCTTTTGCGGTCCCGCATCAAGTGCGGGGACAAGGGGATTTTGACACACACCCTTTCTTTAACACGATCCTGCGTCGGGTGCAGGAATTGGATGGTTTGAACTTATTTGACAGGGATATAGCCGACTTGTTTAACCGTTGCTTGTCCTTCTGCTGATAAGATGTAATCGATAAAGGGTTTCACTTTGCCTTCATTCTTTACATCGTAGTAATAGAACAACGGACGGACGATCGGGTATGCCTTGCTTTTTGCATTTTCAAAGGATGGCTCGGTGAATGTTTTGCCTGCATCGTAAGAGACATGGATCGGTTTTACTTCTTTGTTGATGTAAGCTAATCCTACATAACCTATTGCTCCTTTCGTCTGGCTGACGGACTGGATGATGGCTCCTGTTGCGGGCATACTGAGGATGCCGTTCATATAGTTCTTGTTCTTCAGAACGCTTTCCTTAAAGAACTCGTATGTCCCGGAAGAAGTTTCGCGCGAATAGGCTACGATCTTCATGTCGGCACCACCCACTTCTTTCCAGTTCTTGATCTTTCCAGTGAAAATGCCTTCCAGCTGCTCACGCGTCAGGTTAGATACTTTGTTGGACGGGTGTACGACTACCGCCAGTGCATCATAAGCGATCACCACCTCTTTGGTGCTTTTCTTCGCTTCCTGAAGTTTGACCTTTTCGTCGAATTTCATCTTACGGGAAGACATGGCGATATCGGTTGTCCCTTCCATCAGGGCTGAGATGCCAACGCCGGAACCGCCTCCTGTCACGGTTATCTTAGCCGATTTATTTTTGTTGATGAAGTTTTCTGCTTCCGTCTGGCTTAAAGGAAGGCAAGTGTCGCTTCCTTTGATTTTCTGTGCAAACACATTTGATACAAACATACAGGCGGCCATTGCGGCCATAACAATTGTCTTTTTCATTACTCTGTTTTGAATTAATTTTCTGTATGCAAAGTAAATACAGGAGTATTGCAAGAGTGTGAAACAGATATTACGTTTGTATTAAAACTTATATTGCAGACGCAAGGTGAATACGTCGTCTTTCCTATCCTTTTCATATCCCTTTACGAAGTCGCTCTTTTCGTTGAAGTTGAATTCGTAATAAGCTTGCACGCGGATATGTTTGTTGAAACGGTACAAAGCGCCGATGCCGAGTGTGCTTTGGGCGAGGTCGGTCTTGGAGGTCAAGCTGTTTTCAACGCCGATCTCATTTCCTTTCAACTTGGTGTTGGGATCATAAGCATCGTATTTCAGGACGGCAGAGAAAGGAGTGGTCCCGATGTCGTGCACCAAATAGAAAAAATAGCCGATGAAAGGACGTTTGAACAGGGAGTTTTCCGGTTCGTTGGCCGGACGTGTCCCTGTGTTGGGGCTTTTGCTGCTGCTGGCGATACCCGGTTGTGTTCCTAACAGTCCTTCACCGCGCAGAGTGGTCGTTCCCCAGCTGTTTTTGAATGAGAACTGTGCGTCCAAGCCGATGTACTCACGTTTCATGTATGTACCGGTTTCTCCTTTGTCGATTGCGATAAATTTTTTACCCTGGAGTTCGTAGGCTGTGGTAGTCGGGTTGTAAACCCCGCCGTTATAGTAGGAGGCGCCTAATCCCCATTTTCCCCAGTTACCGATTTTCTTTTCGGCTCCTAAGCGGCCGATGAAGTCTTTGCGACTGTCGGTTTCGCGATTGATGCTGTTACCGGCGAATAGTCCGGCGTCGAGACGGAGAAAGCCGATCGGGCTTGTCTCTTTGGCTCGGAGCGTCAGCATGGCACCTAAATCGCGTTCGTCCGGGAAGAAGTATTGGATGATGGTGGCACGTTCGGGAGATTCCAATCCGCTTGTCGAGTAGCCGATTTCGTGACCGAAAGGACGGTTGAAAACACCCGCCATCAGTTGGCTCCGTTTTGTCCAGGGATCTTTTATACCGATGTAAAGGTCGCGAAAACTGACGCCTTTGTCGTTGGCCTCGATCTGTACGGCGCCGGTTCCGATACCGTCGTTATATTCGAATTTCAACCGTCCGCGGCGGATACCGAAACGGTTGAAACCTTTGTCTTCATGTTCGTTCTTGTCGCCTACTTTCAAGGTGGCATCTTCCTGACCATACTGGAATTGTCCCTGGATATAAGCGGATACTTTGAACTTGCTGAGTTTCTGGACGATTTTATCCAGAGTCGTCGTTTCCTGCGAAAGTGAATCGACACGAGCATTCAGCTTCTCTATTTCCTGAGCTTCCTGTGCCTTCATCGCAAATGGAAGCAGCGCCAACAGGCCAAGCGCAATAATCTTTCCTGATTTCATTCCTAACTTTTTGGACTCTATGATTTTGTTTGCAAAGGAACGAGAATGCTGTTTCGCATTTACGACATATATGTTACATTTGTGTTACAAGTTGCCGACGACATGGCGGGTATTTTCCGCACGCTTTTCAAGCTCTTTGATTGTCAGTGTGATGACTTTACCAATCGGCTTGTTGTCCCGATAAGTGACAATACGCAACCAAGTCGCATTCTTGGGTATCCGGAGTGGAGCTTCATACTTCGGAGTGAAGTTGTCGGGATCCGTATTGTCGAATGTATAGTGGATGTCGAGGTTGCCCGGTTCGCTATCCAGTTTGATCTCTAAGGCTCCGTCTTCAGTATAGTAGGGAGTGACGATTGCATTGTACATGCTACGTGCATAGTTGATTTGTGCCTGGTCTGCACGAACGAAATGTTGTTCGACACGTGGCCAGAACCGATCCCAATCTGTCTTGGATGGTCCGGTCCAAAGGACTTCGGCAAGCGCCCATCCGCGTGGCCAGGTCATATATTCAGCATGTCGGAAAGTGGGGACGGATTCAGCCCAGAGATTGCCTTGTCCTCCTAATATCATCTCGGCTGGCACACTGTCGGGAACTGGGTTGAAGCTGTAGGAATCTTTCAGGCGGCACATGGAGTAGGTATCCGGTTCGACAGACGGCTCTCCTTGCCAGAGGTCGATGTAACAATGTTCGGTCGGTGTCATAATCACATGATGACCGGCTTTTGCCGATTTGATTCCGCCTTCCATCCCGCGCCAGCTCATAACGGTAGCATCGGGAGCCAGGCCGCCGTCGATAATCTCGTCCCAGCCGATCAGCTTTTTCCCTTTCTCTTTCAGAATGCTTTCCATACGATGGATAAAGTAACTCTGCAATTCGTTTTCGTTCTTCAGTCTTTCCGCTTTCATGCGAGCTTGGCAACGCGGGCATTTGTGCCAAAAACCTTTGAAACATTCGTCGCCCCCGATATGGACGTATTCATCCGGAAACAGGGCGGCTACTTCTGTCAAGACCTTGTCCATAAACTCGAAAGTTGCATCTTTGCCGACACAGAGCGTGTTTTCGTCTTCGCCGTAAAACTTGTTGCCGACCCCGACAGCCGACGGTGCTTTCATACACGCCAGATCAGGATAGGCGACAAGTGCAGCCAGGCTATGTCCCGGTACGTCTATTTCAGGGATGACGCGCACGTAGCGTTCTGCAGCGTATGCCAGCACTTCCTTCACGTCTTCCTGTGTGTAGAAACCTCCGTAGGTCGTTTCTTCTCCTGGTTGTTGTGGTTCGCGTTGCCACCATTGTCCGACACGTGGAGCACGCCAGGCGCCAACTTCCGTCAGGCGTGGCAGGGATTTTATCTCCAGACGCCATCCTTGATCGTCGGTCAGGTGCCAGTGGAATACATTCATTTTGTATTCTGCCAGCTCATCGATGTATTTCTTCACTTCCTCTTTGGTGAACCAGTGACGGCTGACGTCAAGCATAAGTCCGCGCCAGGCAAACTGAGGTTTGTCGGTGATGTCGGCGCAGGGAATCGTCCAGTCGATACCTTTTTGTTCCCGGCTGCTTTTTATTTCGGGGGGAAGCATCTGCAATAAAGTTTGTACCCCGTAGAAAATCCCGGCCGGCTGATGGGCGGTGATGATGATATCGCCATGTTTTACCTGCAAGCGATATCCTTCTGCGCCGAGAGCGGTATCGTCAGTCAACTTAAATTCAATATTGCCGTGCTTCTCAACCGGAATCTCAAAGCCTGTTGCGGAAGTAACCTTATTGTTGAAATACCGAGCTATCCCTATTAACTGAGGATTGGAGGTGTCGAGTGTGATAGCTGCCCGGCGAGTCAGTTTGAAGTGATCCGCCCCTACCTTCATTTCTTGGGGCTGTGGGATCAATGTCAGTGCATTATTCGGAATGTCTTTGTGGGAACAAGAGCTAAATCCCAGTATAAGACCTGCTGTAAGGAGGATAAATAGCAACTTTTTCATGAATCAGTGTACTTGTTTATTGTTTAGGCCGCGAAGATAGAGATTCTATTTCACAAAGCCAATCCTTGGCCGTAGTTTATCGTTGAAGGCTTTTTTACTTTGCAGTTCGGCAATCTCGCTTCTTAATACGCTTGCGAGCATGATGACGCCATGTTCCGTAAAAGCGAACGGTAGAGCAGATTTGGGGCGTTTGGCTTTTAATGTCATCACATTTTGTGATGACATGATGTCTAACTCTGTATTTGTCAATTGAAACATAAAGTCTTCAGGAAATCGTGCAATATTGCGCTTTACGGCTTGGTTCAATACACGGGTTTCGACCTGATATATTTCTGCCAGATCGAAGTCTAACATGACTTTCGTACCTCTGATCTCATAAATCTTGTTCTGGATAACTTGTAATTCTTCCATTTCTCGTAAATTTCAGTAAAGGTTTATATTCTTTTGCGAAGATAGGGATTAATCCGGGAGAAATGTATAGGAAAGGAACTTAATTGTCGTCCCAGCCTGAAAATAAAAAGGGACAGGTATTCGAACTCCATTCGATGCCTGTCCCTTTTCTAATGAATGCCTGTCGGATGATGATCCGATAAGCGCTTATTTCTTATGCTCTTCTATCCACTTCCGTGCGTTCACGAAACCTTCGATCCAAGGAGTGACTTCGTCGCTGCCTCGCCGATCTTCAGGATAGTAACCGCATTGCCATGGGAACATCGCACGTTCCAAGTGAGGCATCATAGCCAGATGGCGTCCGTCGTGCGAGCAGACACCGGCAACCGACCAAGGCGAACCGTTCGGGTTGGCAGGATAGCCTTCGTAGTTGTATTTAAGTGCGATATGGTATTCTTTTTCTTCATACGGGAAAGAGAATTTGCCCTCGCCGTGAGCCACCCAGATTCCTAATTTGGAACCGCTTAACGAGCTGAACATGACAGAATGGTTTTTCGGGATCTCAACCGAGATGAAGTTCGATTCGAACTTGTGCGAATCGTTGTGCAACATCTTGTGTTTCTTTTCATGTTCCGGATAAACAACCCCTAACTCGGCCATCAGTTGACAACCGTTGCAGATGCCTAAACTCAAGGTGTCAGGACGTGCATAGAAGTTGTCCAGCGCTTTCTTGGCTTTCTCGTTATATAAGAAACCGCCGGCCCATCCTTTGGCAGAGCCCAAAACGTCGGAATTGGAGAAACCACCGCAGAATACGATCATGTTTACGTCTTCCAATGTTTCGCGTCCGGATGCCAAATCGGTCATGTGAACATCTTTTACATCGAAACCAGCCAGATACAAAGCGTACGATGTCTCACGTTCGCACTGGCAACCCTTCTCTCGGATTACAGCGGCACGAATTCCGCTCTTTCCTTTTCGATCGGCAGTCAGGCCGTAAGAAGACAACTTTCCGGTGAAACTCTTCGGATACTTGAATTCCAACGGTTGCATTTTGTAGTTCTCGAAGCGGTTGCCTGCGCATACGTTACCGCTCTGCTTGATATCCAGTTTATAAGAAGACTCGTACCATACGTCGCGCATATAGTCGATGCCGAAATGGTACTGGACGCCTTCTTTGGAAACCAGAATGTGGCGTTCGGAAGTGGGCTTGGCAATAATGGCAAAACCTACACCTGCCTCTTCCATCAACTTTTCGAATGCTTTCTTGTCTTTCACCTGGACCAGGATACCCGGATTTTCGGCGAACAGAATCTTGACAATGTCCTGTTCCGACAATTTGTCGAGGTTCACTTCCAGACCGCCTTCCACATTGGCAAAACACATTTCAAGCAATGCTGTGATCATACCACCGGCTGAAATGTCGTGTCCGGCGAGAACCAGACCTTTTTCGATGGCATTCTGTACAGCGTTGAATGCGTCGGCAAAATATTCGCTGTCTTTTACCGTTGGGACTTCATTGCCCAATTTGTTCAGAACCTGTGCAAGAGCGGAACCGCCCAACTTCATTGTGTCGAACGAGAAGTCTATATAATATATGTAAGAATTCTTTTCATGAGCCAATACCGGAGAAACGATCTTGCGGATGTCGCTGACTTCCGCACCGGCGGAAATAATCACCGTACCCGGAGCAATCACTTTGTCGTCGCCATATTTCTGCGTCATGGACAGCGAGTCTTTACCGGTCGGAATATTGATACCCAGTGCACAAGCGAAATCAGAAGCTGCCTGGACCGCTTTGTACAGACGGGCATCCTCGCCTTCGTTACGGCACGGCCACATCCAGTTGGCACTCAAAGATACGCCTGACAGCTTATCGGACAGCGGAGCAAAAACGATGTTTGTCAATGATTCGGCAATCGCCATGACAGAACCGGCCGCCGGGTCGATCATCGCCACCTGCGGGGCATGGCCGATGGAGGTAGCGATACCAGCTTTTCCACGATAGTCCAAAGCGACTGCACCCAAGTCGCTCAACGGTAACTGCAATTCGCCTTGGCATTGCTGGCGTGCAACCTTGCCTGTCACCGAACGGTCCACTTTGTTGGTCAACCAGTCTTTACATGCAACAGCTTCCAACTGAAGCACGTTTTCGAGGTAATGATGCAGTTCGGATTCTTTATAAACGACCGGAGCGTATGCTTCTTCAACCGTATGGTCCTTCATGATCGTTCTTGGCGGTTTACCGAACATATATTCCAACTTGATGTCGATCGGTTTCACACCGTCAGCCTGTTCGAAGACAAACTTCATATCGTTGGTCGTTTCACCTACCACGTACATCGGCGAACGTTCGCGGTCGGCAATGCGCCGTACGCGGGCTACATCTTCTTCTTTCATCAGCAAGCCCATACGTTCCTGGCTTTCGTTCCCCACGATTTCCTTGGCAGACAGTGTCGGGTCGCCTACTGGCAGTTGGCTCATGTCGATATGTCCGCCGGTTGCTTCCACCAATTCGGAGAGGCAGTTCAAGTGTCCGCCTGCACCGTGGTCGTGGATGGAGATCACCGGGTTGTTGTCCGATTCGGCAATCGCACGGATCACGTTGGAAACACGTTTCTGCATTTCCGGGTTGGCACGCTGTACGGCATTCAACTCGATACCGCTGGTATATTGGCCTGTGTTTACGGAAGAGACGGCACCGCCACCCATACCGATACGGTAGTTGTCACCCCCTAACAGGACTACTTTTTCGCCCGGTGCGGGATCGCCCTTCAATGCATCACGCATATTGGCATAACCGACACCTCCGGCCAGCATGATCACTTTGTCATAAGCGTATTTCTTCTTGTTCTCTTCGTGTTCGAAGGTCAGGACCGAACCACAGATCAGCGGCTGTCCGAACTTGTTGCCGAAATCGGATGCACCGTTGGAGGCCTTGATCAGGATTTGTTCCGGAGTCTGGTACAGCCAAGGGCGCGGGTCGAGAATCTTTTCCCATTCGCGTGCCCCTTCCGTACGCGGATAAGATGTCATATAGACGGCTGTTCCGGCAATCGGCAGAGATGATTTTCCGCCACCCAGACGGTCACGGATTTCGCCGCCCGATCCGGTAGCTGCACCGTTGAACGGTTCGACTGTTGTTGGGAAGTTGTGGGTTTCTGCTTTCAGCGAGATAACCGATTTGATTTCCTTTACTTCGTAGAAGTCAGGTTTGTCACCGCTTGCCGGAGCGAATTGTTCGATCACCGGGCCTTCGTTGAAAGCTACATTATCTTTATAGGCGGAGACCAATTTGTTCGGGTTTTCCGCCGATGTTTTCTTAATCAGGTTAAAGAGAGAACTTTCTTTCTCTTCTCCGTCGATAATAAATGTTCCGCCGAAGATTTTGTGACGGCAGTGTTCCGAGTTCACCTGTGCAAAACCGTACACTTCGCTGTCTGTCAGCCGTCGTTCCAGCTTTTGGCTTACTTCGTTGAGGTAAGCTACTTCTTCATCGCTCAATGCCAGTCCTTCCTGTTTATTGTAGGCTTCGATATCCTCGATGTAAACAATTGGGTCCGGTTGTTTGCTGATCGTGAAGATGTCCTGGTTCAGACCGTTATAGATACGCTGCAACATCGGGTCATGTTCTGCTTCGCCGGAAGAAACAGGGAAGTATTCCTCGATGCGTGAGATACCGGTGAGTCCCATGTTTTGGGTGATTTCCACGGCATTCGTACTCCACGGGGTGATCATTTCCCGGCGTGGACCAACATACCAGCCTTCCAATGTTTCAGCCTGGAGAGGTTTTGCCTCGCTAAAAGCCCAAACTAATTTTTCTACATCTTCAGGTGAGAAAGCGTGTGCAGCCTCCACAGCTAACACCGTCTTTGTTGGAGATTGAAAGAATAGAATCATATCGTCGATTTATTAATGGTATTCCGTTCATACGGGGGATAATAAAGGATCCCCTCGTTTCAAAGTGCAAAGATAGTGCTTACTAACCGAATTTCCCCTAAATCTGTTGAAGAAAATAAATTTGTCCCGGCAAGGGTCTTTGTTAGTAACAAAAACGAAGCCCCGAAGATGGCATTCATCTTCGGGGCCTGTTTTTTGTCTGCCGTCCGGTCTTCACAGAGGGAAAAGCAGTAGAACTTTTAATTTCATTACTTTAGTATTATTA
>OWII01000523.1_pt1 | contig 21766 bp, 9 predicted proteins | sample 1732591 | NCBI WGS metagenome assembly OWII01 (sample SAMN05065732, study PRJEB22554) | human gut metagenome | biome: ENVO:2100002; feature: ENVO:00000062; material: ENVO:00002003 | host: Homo sapiens | place: USA | reverse complement strand
CTTATGCGATCGTCGGCAGCGTCAGATGTGTATAAGAGACAGAGATAAAAAAGAGACAAACAGCACAGACAGTTCTTTGTTATGAAAAGACGATCTATTTATCAGCATCTCAACAACCAAACCTGAAATTCTCTGTGCAGGAGCCCATTCCAACGATTGAATCTTACCCAACACCCGGCCTAAAGCCACATTGTCTATCAGGTCTTTTTCCACAAGCTCCCCCCAAAGATCCGCCGCACACAAACGAACAGGGCGATCGATACTCAACAGACACACTGCCAGATATGTCAAAGCCATTCCCCCTCTCCACTCCAAATCAAGTTCACGCAAAGTCTCAAGGGCAACCAGGTTAAGCCTTGCCAGTTCCAAATCGTTCCAATACGCATCCCTTACGCGATCCCGCACCAATAAGGCCAACCAAATCCGAGGTGCATTCGGAGAAAGCAACAAAAACCTCCTAAGATCCTTTTCCCTCAAAGGTATCTTCCAAAAAGTCTCCACCAAAAGCGGAATACGGGAACAAGGCCGATAAGTCATATATAAGGCATAACCTCCAAACCTCCATTTGATCGCAACATTTTTGCTTGCCGGAGGAATCAACTGCAAGATACGATCGACTTTTCCAAACGGCTTTTCAAAAATAAATACGTCGCAGGGAATATCTCCCGTCAGATAGGCCCGGTTCACAGCAGAATAAGGAAAATCCTCGAACTCGTCATAGATGGTATCAGGGCTTTTGACCAAAGCAGCAGTCATCCAAACTGCCTGAAACGTAAAAGACCCCTTAGGACGTGCCTCCGGCTTGAACAGGAAAAGCAACAACTCGCGATATTCGCCCGCCAGCGCTTGTTCGACTGACCGGACAGCCTCGTCCGTATCATCCAATGCCACACGCGAAAGTGCAATTTGAAAGTCCAGACTATCCGGTTTGATACCCTTTTTCTGATATTCCGACAACCGGGAGACAAGCACGGACGGATCGATCCAAGCCGGACGGTGGGTCGGTGTAGAGAGCAAAGGCAATGTATTATAATCTTTTATCCGGTTAAAAGCTAACTTCACAAGATCCAGATAGGGTTTATAGTCCTGATAAGGTTGTTGTTTTGCTCCTTTGGCACGCTTTTCCGCCCCGGAAAGCATTTCGGCATAATCAAGCAGAAAAGATGCGGTAAGCTTATCCAACCCTCCTGTCTCGCTTTCCGGCATTTCCATTACAGTTCCTGCCCATTCGAAAACCGGCATCATACGTTTCACATCATCCGATTTTATAAACGGGTGCAAACGGACCAGAGAAGCCAACAGCAAATCAAGATAAAAACTCTCCTGTTCTTCCGTCAACCGGCCCATAAAAGAGACCAAACCGTCTATATCCGCCACATCCGGAAGACGCCTGCCTTCCTGTATAAGCGGTTCTTTTTCCATCCTGTCCATCATTCAGATCTTATTTTCGGACAAATATAAACAGAAAACCGGACAACCCCCTCATCATTTCAAGGTCTTCCTATACTCGGCCGGAGTCATTCCGTATTTTTCCCGGAAGATACGCTGATAAGTACGCACGTTATTGAAACCCGAATCGATAGCGACCGCCTCGACCGTATAATTTTCGAAATCTTTCAACAGGACAAGCGAGTATTCAAGTCTCAAGCTATTGATATAACCATTGAAATTTTCCCCGGCAAAAGCTTGCAACAGCGGGGATATGCGGTTTTTACCAACAGGAGTCAACCGGAGGATCATATCTCTCGTCAGATCCGGATTCAAGAACAACTGTTCACCACGGATTTTCAAATCCAATTCTTCAAAATATTTCCTGTCGCCATCATCCGGTTCCACTTTCACCGCTTCGGCTTCCCGATCGTTCCCGATCCCGCCATCCACATCAAAGGTAACAGGTTCTTCCTCCATATCTTCCAACTGACGAATCCGTTCACGTGCAACTTGCAGTTCACTACGGTAAGAAAGATAAAGATCGATCTGCTGCGCCATCAGTTTATTTTTACGGTCTACAATCCGGGAATGGCGAACGATCAAAATAAAGATGACACCGACCAAAGCAAGTACCCCAGCCACGACAGAGGTCACCACTCTGTGCCATCTCAACTCTTCCACCTGCAACTCGATCTGCCGTTCTTTTTCACGCGTATCCAAAAGAGTTGCCATCTCGAGTGCATGATTTTCATTGTTCCTATGGTTCAAACTATCGGTCAGGGCCAAAGCGGTTTTATAGTAGACTACCGACTCCTCTTTTTTTCCCGAACGCAGGTAAGCATCCGCCAAAACCAAACAGGCCTCCTTACGCCGTACACTGATACTATCTTCATACAGGGCAACATCTGTCAAGGGAAGTGCTTTCTCGATCAGCTTGCCATACTGCCGCATATCTTCGTAATAATCGATCTCCAGCCGGATCATCTCCGGATCACTGTCTACCAACGGATTTTCCCGCATCTTCGCGAACCATTCCCTACCTTTTCCTGCCTGTCCCAGCAACACATAGAGGTTTGCCAACCTACCGTCCACCACCCCCTCTCTGGAAAGAAAGGCCTTCTCCGGTATCTGCAGTGGATAGGCTCCGCCTTTCAGGGGACGCAGCCTTTCGACACACGCCTGCATCTCACGAACTGCCTCAAGTGCTCCCTCCAGCTTTCCATCTTCACACAACCATTCCGACAAATTTTGGTAATAGAGGTAAAGTTTCATCTCGTCTGACACAACAGGCTGCCCCATTCCCCGTTTCCTTTCGATCTGTTGGCGGCAGAACTGCAACGCCTCCTCCATAGCCTTATAGGCCTCTTCCGGATTTCCCATAGCCCGATAGACACGGGCGATAGCCCAATAAGAATTATGATTGTTATCCTTTTGTTTGCCAGCCCGGTCGATTACATCAATCATAGAACGCGCATACCGGATCGCCTCCTCATACTCGCCGGTGGCAATCATCGACTCCACCAGGTTCTTGCACATATTGAAATAATACTGCGTGTTGTTACGCACCGAATCGTCTTCCAATACCAATTTACCCCATTTCACCGCCACACGTTCCATATTCTTGGCAGAACCGTATATCTGGGCACGTGTCCAATTGATCTGATAAGTCGGGAGCAATTTTCGTTCCTCGGCCACATCCAACATATACAACGCCTTGTCCGGGTCCGACAAGACAGTCTTCCGGATCTCCCCGACCGTCAGCAAACTATCCGGTATATCATCATAAGCAGGTGTGCAATGCACCTGCTTAATGTTCTTACCCGGTAAGAACAAGCAAATCAGCAACAGGAATAGAGTATTGTAGAACTTCACCATGTATTTGTTTTTAGGGGGGCAAACTTACTACAAAAAAGTTATATTCAGAAACATTACTTCAATACAAAAACTCCAGTACCCACAACGGAAGCTGGTTGACGGCAAACATTTCGCATGCCATACCGACTTTGACCGGTTGCAGACAGCACGCCTCCTCTTCATCCGCCACGCATACGAATCAGCTCGTCGATAAGATCCCGGAGTTTGCGGTTTTTAAACCTAACCGTATATTTATATTTCATGACCAACAGAAAGACAATATCAACCAAAACCAAGATCACGACTACAAGCAACAGGATCTCTCCTGCATCGAGCGTGATTGTTTCGGGGAAATTTCCATCTGCTGTTATCCGTATAAAATTCATGATTGATTAATTAAAGGGTTGCATAACAAACCACAAAAAAAACATTTCTTTCATTTCCCTGCAAACCAATCCACCAGTAAGATATCACAATTTGTCACAAGTTTATGACAAATAGTCCTCAAGGTTAAAAATCAAGCGCTACCACACATTCGAGGGAGTATTTATCGCCTATAGGGACTATTTGTCATAGTCGTTCCGAATCCATCCCCGACCTTTATACCGCAATTCTAACCCGCCGGTATAAGCCGGTCAAATCGCAATATCCACAAGACGAAGTCCGGCCATTCCGCCGACATTCGGAAAACCTCCGGACTTCGTCTTTTTCCAGACAATAACAGTTTGACATTCTGACAAGGAAAAAGGGGTATTCAATGTCGAGAAGAAACGTTAAAAAATATTATCCGCTATAGTAATTCCAAAAAGATGGGGTAGTAATCCGATTTACATGGGATAGTAGTATCATTTTGACAGAACGAAATTTTTAATTTATACAATATATAATATGCTAAACACACACAAAGATTGGATGGCCGGCAAGAGTGCGACGGCCAATAATAAGGATGACTTGATTCGATTAATCGGATTGACTGGTGATACTTGTAGCACAATTAACCTTTGTAAACATCCCGACGAATTACGAAAAAGGTAACGTTTGTCTTAAACGAAAATATAATAAGTCATAAATAAACATCACATGAAACAATATTTATTCACTAAAAAAAGGACATTGCTTATAGCTAAGAAAAAAAAACGGCTATGTCTAAAATTAATACTTTTTTGTATTCTATTGATTGGTAATATAGACAAATCCAATGCCATATTAGAAAAGTATCTTATTGACTGGGAAAAATACACTATTACCAATCACGAAGGAAAATATATCGACTTCAAAATTCCCTTTTATGATAGTGACGGGAGAGACGACCATGTTGACGATGGTAACATCTATGTAAAGATAGAAGGCGAAAAAGACAAAAGACTATTGTTCCAGTATTGGACTAATGATCAAGACAAGGCTCCTTATTGGCACTATATTCGATGCTTATTAGGGACAGGAAAATTGTTAGGGACCCAAGATGGGGACAAAATTGTAAAAGGAGCTGGTGACTGGACTCAGTATACAGAACCAAGTGATGGTCGTTTCACATACTTCACTATTCGCTGGTATATACCAGCTGAATTAGAAGGTAAAACTCTAAGTTTTAGTGCAAATGTCAGTGTAGACCGAAATGCAACAGACGTAGAAGATTATTCCGGAGAACATTCATGGGGAACAACTTATGTAGTTAAATCATATTTAGAGCCGGATTTAGATTTTACTCTATCCAACACCCCCGGAATGTATTCTGTTACTTATATAGCAAAAGATCAACCTTCTAAAATAGTATGGGGAAAGGAAAATGAAAGTTCTACTACTAAACAATCAGATTCACATGATATACCTGTAGCAGATAGTGTACAAACATATACTGTAAAAATCGGATATCCTTTTAATGATTATACAACCATTTATAAAAGCAAGGATATCGTATTGCCAGCCTTTCATAAAGCCTTAAATTTTAATGCAGAAGACACTATAAATGGAGATACAAAACTCACTTGGACTATAGCAGATACTGGTTTAGACAACTGTCAGGAAGGAGATGAATTTAAAATACAACGTGCTACCGACAATCAATTCTCCGCACCTGTAACTCTTAACACAGTAAAATTTGACACAAATAATCGCTCTTATTCAGTAATAGATCCAACAGGAAAGGATAATCTGAATGGGATAGTGTATTATCGTATAAGCCGTACTAAACAGCAAGCATGGGGCTGGAATTGGGTATCGGAGGGGCAAATAGATAAAAGCATGACTCACCAGAAACTCATCGAATTAAAGGCCGAAGACATCACATCTTCTTTTGATGAAGGAATCAAAGTCAAGGTCTCCTGGAAAGTTGATTCCATTAGCAAACATGTTGTAAAAACAGACGGGGCGAAAATCGTAATCCGGCAAGTAAATGCCACCCAAAATAACACAACGACCTACACATATGAACTTCCGCTCGATGACAAAAGCATACAAACCGATGTGGACGGTTATTCGTACATCATTGACAACAAGCTCTATCAGACCTGTATGGAATATAAGTATTTCGCTTATATCAAACCGGGAAGCTCTAAATATTCGGCCGAAACAGAAAAGGAAGCGACATACGTCACCCCCATCAAACCGGTTCTTTTCGGTAAAGTAGATACATTGGTTGTTTCCAAAGGCTACTTCTCAGACCGTGTAGATCTGAGATGGGTGACAGACGGGAACCCGATCAGCAGGTTTGCCGTACAGCGCAGACTATACAATGCCGCAGAAACCGATGCCGAGAAAGGATTCTCCACCATCACGGAAGGGGTAGTCCAAGCCGTTGAAGGGCAAACCGACTATATGGCAAAAGATGACACCCCCAACCCCGGTGAAATCTATGAATATCGCATTTTGGCTCAAACGGACTGCGCCGGAGAGGTCAAAAGCGCATCATCCAAAATCGTCAGAGGTTTCCGTAGCCCGACCGGAAGTGTCAGCGGGCGGATCACTTATGAATTTGGAGATGCCGTTTCCGATGTGACTCTTTATCTTTCCAGCGAAGAGACCTTGTCAGGCCAAAGCCTAAAGTTCAAAGGATCAAACAACAGCTATGCAGAGACATTCGATGAAATAGACATACCCGAGACATTCTCCATACAAGCTTATGTCAAACCAAGCGCGGAAAGCCAAACACAACCGCTCGTTTCGGCCGGACGCTACATCTTGGGATTACAAGACGGGAAACCGGCTATCAGTGCAAACGGTGGGAGCAACTATGTCACGGCTGAGACGGTATTAGGTACAAAAAGCTTCTACCAGCTCACCATGACATTCGGATCAGACAACAGTCTCAACCTGTATGTGGATGGCGAATTGGTAAAAAGTCAAAATGCCAACGGCATAGTTGGCGAAACGACAGCAGCAAAGGCGATAATCGGAAAGAACTTCAATGGCTACATCGACGAAGTGCGCCTATGGGGACGTGCGCTTCCTGCTGCCGAAGTAAAAAGCACCTACGACCGCCTGCTGGCCGGCAATGAAAGCGACTTGATCGCCTACTGGCGTTTCAATGACCCGGTGACAGACGAATACTACGACATTTCTTATTCGCGTGCCGACTATAATGCCCATCACGGTCTTTTGAAAAACGTGCAGTTGGCTACCAGAACGGAAGAATACCCGACCCCCGGCCAGTTGGCCTTAAAGGGTGTAACCAACAAAGATGGAATCTACACCATCACCGGAATTCCTTACACCGGCAGTGGTACGACCTATACGTTGACACCGAAAGCCCAAGATTTCGCTTCATTCACCCCGGAAAGCCGTACCATCACAATCGGAGAAAGCGAAAGTGCTCAGTCTGATATAAATTTCACCAATACATCTTCAGTCAAGATCGAAGGGTATGTATTCTATGAGAACAGTTCGATCCCGGTAAAAGATGCCACCTTTACGATCAACGACCAAACGGTGATCGCGAATGGCGAACCGGTACGAAGCGGGACAGATGGCCACTACTCTTTCAGCGTCCCTATCGGCAAGCAGACCGTACGTGTCGTCAAAGCCAACCATACGTTCAAAAACAATGGCCGAATAGTTGACACCAACGGTGAGGACTGGAACTACAAGGAGCCGATGGCCTCCGTCTACTTCTGGGACCAGACGAAAGTGAAGCTGATCGGCCGTGTGGCCGGTGGTACGGTCGAACAGAACAAGCCGTTAGGCTTCTCACTCTCGAAAAACAATTTGGGAGATGATGCAGTCGTCACTCTGAAACTTTCGTCCGGAGACAATTCGGAAATCTACGACAAGGATTTCGTTTACGGTGCTGACGGACAGCCTGCCGAAAACGCACCCGACCAAATGGATAGCACACAAATCCATTGGGATAACAAACATAAGAACAAGGTCTTTTATTATAAGAATAGCATCACCATCCATCCGGATAAAGAGACCGGCGAATATGAAGCATGGCTCTACCCGACCGAATACAAAGTGACGAACGTAACGATACAAGGTTGGGATGATTTATTAGAAGGCGGCATAGCACAAACTTTGGACCTCTCGAACGCTTTCGTTGAACAGACCTCCGAATATACTCCGGTTGACGAAAAAGGTAACGAATTGGCCACAATCAGCTTGCCCTATAACGCCGAGTGGAATAAAATCCACCGGGTTCAACCGACCATTTCCTATAAACAAGGGAATCAGCATGGAGCTACCACCGAATATTTCGGTTCGGAACTTATCCTTCTTCCCAATATGCTAAGCACAACAGAACAAGCAGATACCTTGCTGCTCTACGAGAAATCGACCAAAGAGTACCTGTTCAAAGGAAAGGTCGACGGCAAAGAACAGGGATTACCGATCTTTGAAGTCGGCAAATGGGGATTCCATGTGGAAGCAACGGAAGACTACTACTATAATGGAGAAAAAAATAGTGAAGACGTAATCGTAGACCGTGTACCGACACAAGGAGGCGATTTGAGTGTAACCAATGATTTCAGCTTTGCAGAACCGAGAGAGTTCGAACTGAACGACCAGGGTAAAGCTTATATCGAACTGTCAATGGATAAGCCGGTCTTCGCATCAAATGCATTCGGACGCATCACGTTTAAAGTAACCATCGATGGAAAGGCTTATGAAGCTCCGCAATTAGTCGGTTACCTGATCGGGCAAGACCCGCAGACAGACGGATTGGATTTCGTGACTGCAGGGCCTATCAAATTGCTGAATATCCTGCGTGACCCTCCCGGAAGCGCCAGCTACACTTGGTGGGAAAGCGGACAAACCTATTCATACAACACAACCACCGCAAGAGGCATGACGAATGTCGGCGGAGAAACCACTACTGCCATGTTAGGTGTGAAAACAGCAGTCGGAATCGGTATCGGAGCCATGACATTGAATGAATCGGAAATAGAAAACAATGTTTCGGCAGTTGTCAACCATGAAGAGACATCCAACAATCCGAAGGCAAGAACAGTCACGATAACCACCAACAATCGTTATCAGACAAGTGACGATCCGTTGAATGTCGGTTCGGCAGCAGACGTTTTCATCGGCTACTCCAACAACATCTATTACGGTGCTGTAAACGAAATCGAGATTTTGGATGAGAAAAGTTATATTAGTAAAGGAGGAGAAAAAGAGATCTACCTGACAGCAAAAAAAGATGGAATCACCTATTATATATGTAAAGGTTCCAACTTGAGTGTATCGCTTGCAGGGACAACGCTGTTCTCCTATCCAAAGATGCACATTGAAAACATTCTGATCCCGAATATAGAAAAGCTGCGTAACGATTTGATTTGGTTGCCTGACTCAATCAGCAAAGTTGAATTACAGGCAAAAGCGAATCAGGAAAACCGCGTTTTCTATTATTCGAACGTAAAGAAAGATGACGAGCAATTCGGTCAGCCGAAAAGTTATGAAATGATCATCCCGAACGCCGGCCTTCCGGAAGAGGAAATGGAAGATGATTATCTGAGTAAATTCTTCGGTAAACCTCGCAAGGTCAAAAACGGAACACCCGACTCCATCTCCATATATAACAGTGCGATCAAAGAATGGATTCGTGTATTAAAACAAAATGAAGACGAAAAACTGACAGCTATCAAAGATGGCGATTATATCGATCGTAACCGTTCGTTCCATGCCTCTGCGCCGGTCGAATATTCCGAATCGTTCGAGATGGCAAAAGAAGAAGGGTATGAATATGAATTTGTAGTCACAGCCGGTGTTGCTACTGAGTTTGGGTTTGCATTCAACAAGGCTGGAACACAAATCTCCATATCCGAAGAAGGTGGACAAGTCGGAGTAGACGAGCAAAATTCCTCCTCTACAGAAAATTCTTCAACCGGATTCGTACTGGCTGACGAAGGTGATTTTGATTACCTCAGCGTAGACGTATTACGCGTTGCTCCAGTCGATACGACTTTCAAAAATAAATGGGATAATATGCGTGACTCTTTGGACAACTGGGGAGACCACATCGGAGTAAAACCGGAGAAAATGACTCAATACGGTAACTATGTCTTCCGGACACGCGCCGGTGCAACAGCTTGTCCATATGAACCAGCTGAATATACGCAGTATCAAGACGGAGAACAAAAGTTACTGAACGAAGCAACCATGCAGATCGAACGTCCTGACATAACAGTCGAAAAGCCAGTGGTGACGAATGTTCCTTCCGACAAAGCGGCAGTCTTCAACCTAAAGTTGATGAACGACTCGCAAGTCAGCGGGGCAACCGCCATCTTTACGCTTGCCATCGTGGATGCTGCCAATCAGAAAGGGGCGAAATTCTCCATCGATGGTGTACCTTTGGCAGACGGTCGCGGTATCGAAGTGCCCTATGGCGAAGTGCTGAACAAGGTATTGGAGGTACGTCGCGGTACGGAATATGATTACGAAAACTTAGCATTGGTACTGAAATCACAGTGTCAATCCGACCCGACAGACAACCAAGCAGATATTGCCGACACGGTTTATATCTCGGCACACTTCATCCCATCGTCTTCGGATATCAACATCAAGAGCCCGACAGACAAATGGACGCTGAACACGAACGCTGCGAAGGATTCCGCCAGTGGCAAGTATTACCTGCCGTTGACCATCGACGGGTTCGACGTGAACTTCCAGGGATTCCACCACATCGAAGTGCAGTATAAGGCCTCTTCGGAAGCCGACACGCGCTGGACGAACATCTGTAGCTTCTTCACCGACACAGCCTACTACAAAGAGGCATCCGGCACGAAAGCGTTTATCGAAGGTCCGACCATCACCACCCGCTTCTTCGGAGCCGAGGACCAGAACTACGACATCCGCGCCGTGACCTTCTCAAAGGTAGGCAACGAGTTCGTGACGAAGGAATCGCCCGTTATCACCGGAGTGAAGGATACGAAACGGCCTGTCGTCTTCGGCAATATCGAACCGGCAGACGGTGTGTTGGGAGTAGAGGACGAAATCCGCCTAACCTTCAACGAGACCATCGCCGAAGGGTATATGACGGAAGTAAAGAACTTCCGCGTGACCGGAACCCGCAATGGCTCGAACGGTGACCACTCGACGGCACTGACATTCGACGGACGCAACTCGTACCTCGAAACGCAGGTGACACGCAACCTCGAAGCCAAAGACGTGACCGTAGAAATGTGGATCAACCCATCTGCCTCCGGACAAGATATGACCCTCTTCAGTCATGGTGACGCGACCAACGCACTGGAACTGACTTTGGCAAAAGACAACACGCTGAAAGTCCGTATCGGCGAACTGGAATACTCATCCAGAGGATTAAACGTAAAACTGGACGAATGGCAACACATAGCCATGACCTACCAAGCTGCCAACCAGCAGTTATCCGTCTACTTCAGTGGACAGGAGGTAGTGACAGGCGTACAGACCGTCCCCTACAGCGGTATCGGCCCGATGAGATTCGGACGGAGCCTCAAGGGCGGAAACTACTTCGCCGGACAGATGCACGAAGCACGCGTCTGGACCAAAGTAGTCGAAATGACAGACCTGATCGCCAACTCGTTGCGTATCTACACCGGACGCGAAGCCGGATTACTGGCCTACTACCGGATGAACGAAGGCAAGGGTGACATGGCGATGGATAAATCGCAAGGTGCGACAGCCTATATGTACGGTGCAACCTGGAGTACGCAGGACGGCAAATCGCTTTCTTTCAACGGTAAGGATGCAATCGCAGTGGTCAATTCTTCACGTGTGGCAATTACCGGATCAAGTGATTACACGCTGGAATTCTGGTTCAAGGCAGCGGCCGATCAGAAAGAAGATGCCGCCTTGGTGGCCAACGGAAAGGGCGTCGGCGAAGAAAGTAACGGAAATACAAACAAGGTATTCGTCGGTTTCGTGGATAACGAACTCTTATTCCGCAATAACGGGTATGAACAAAAGGTTGCTGGTAACTTCCGTGACGGCGCATGGCACCATTTCGTACTGGCCGTGAACCGGACGGCAGGTAATGCCCAAATCTTCATGGACGGTGTGTTGAACAGCTATTTCGACGCTTCTAATGTCGGTGGTTTCAGTGCAACACAACTCTATGCCGGTGCACGCCGTTGGACGGAAGCAGAGCAGATGGTCAACCATACGGATATGCATTTGGACGGAGCGATCGACGAATTGCGCATCTGGAACATGGCCCTGCCGGCTTCGACAGTTTCCAACAACTACAATATATCACCGGAAGGAACAGAGATGGGATTGATGATGTACCTGCCGTTCAGCAAGTATATCACGAACAGTGCCAATATACAGGAACTGGTTTACAGCGGAGACGACCTGGTAACCGACTCGACTTTGGTTACGCTGGAGAAAGCAGTGGCGACCAGCGAAGTACCTCCTGTTTGCAAGAAAGCCCCCGAAACATCCATTCCGTTTACATTCGTCGTAAACAAGGATGCGTTAGTGATCAATCTGATGGACACACCCGAAGCGATCGAAAAGACAACTGTCAATTTCACGGTGAAGGATGTGAGCGACTTGAACGGCAACTTGATGGAAAGCCCGGTTACATGGAGCGCATACATCGACCGTAACCAGCTGAAGTGGAGCGAAAAGTCCGTGACGAAAGAGAAAAAACTAAACGCGACCATGACATTCGCCGTGGATGTGGAGAACCACGGAGGAACGGTGAAGAACTTCACGATCGAAGGCTTACCCGCCTGGTTGGATGCCATGCCTGAATCCGGCTCTATTGATCCGCAGGGACGGGAGACAATCCTCTTTACCGTGGACGAAGGGACGAATGTAGGCCGATATGACGAAGTGATCTATGTCAAAGGTGACAACAATGTGGCCGAATCCCTGCCTGTAACATTGAAAGTGTTTGATGAACAACCAGACTGGACGGTCAATCCGGGAGATTTCGCCTATAACATGAACGTGTACGGACGGATCCGTTTCAACAAACTGTTTTCTGCAGATGCTGAAGACATGTTGGCGGCCTTCGATGCAGGCGGACGTTGCATAGGTGTAGCGAACAGCCAATATCTGAAGGATAATGATATGTGGTACGTCTTCCTGACAGTCTACAGCAACACGAACCGCTTGGCGGCAAACCAGATCGAGTTCCGTTCATGGGATGCCAGCACAGGACTTGTCTATACGGCTTATCCTTCGGAAGAGATTTCATTCGAAAGTGATAAGGTTTGGGGTACGGCCTCCGCTCCGATCATCTTCGACGGAGAAGAACGTGTGGTACAGAATATAGACCTGATCAAGGGCTGGAACTGGATATCCTACAACGTAGCAAGCGAGCTGTTCTCCGACCCGGCAAGCGTCTTGAGCAAAGCAATCTTTGCAGGTGACGAACAGGTGAAAGACGAGACAAACGGTATCTACATGACGTATGACGGCGTACGGAAGCAATGGGTCAACAACGATCCGGCCCAAGCATTGAAATTCGACAACCGCCATATGTTCCTGCTTCAGTCTCCGATGGTACAGAAATTAAGCGTTTCAGGTTTGGCGATCCACGAAAAGGAAAACCTGAAGTTGGATATCCTCCCGAACTGGAACTACATCAGTTATCTGAGCACCGTCAACCTGCCGATCTCAGAGGCTTTGGCCGGATTCGAGGCCGTGGAAGGCGATATCATCAAATCGCAAGACCGCTTCTCGATGTATGGAGAAACAACCGGTTGGTTAGGCAGTCTGACGTATCTGGAACCGGGCAAAGGATATATGTTGTTCAGCAAGAACAAAACGACATTGACCTACCCGGATGTAACGGCAGGAACCACTACACGCAGTACGATCAGTACCCGTTCAGCCGGTATGCCGGTCGAAACCATGGCCGAACAGACCGGACAGTATGCAGCCAATATGTCTGTAGTCGCAACAGTCGCCGACAATATGCCACTTTATTCCGGAGACCGCTTGCTGGCTTATGCTAATGGAGAGCTAAGAGCAGAAGCGATGGTGACAGAACGTCCGTCCGATGGCGAATCGCTCTTCTTCCTCAGTGTAGGAGGTGATCGTAACGAAGGCATTTCGTTTGCTCTCGAACGTGGCGGGGAAATCATCGCAGAGACATCTCCGATGTTGGACTATGCAGCCAATACCGTAAGAGGTGACATCGAACAGCCGATGATCATCGACTTTATCAACGACCTCGAAATATCGGTTTATCCGAATCCGTTCGAACACGAGCTGAACTTCATGCTCAATGCCAAGTCGGGCGATAAAGTGGAAATCATGCTTTACACGATGGCTGGACAAATGTTCCACCGCTACCAGACTACGGCAGCTGCCGACGGTTACATACATCACCGCTACCATGCAGCAGCCGATATGTCGAAAGGTATCTACATGGCGACAGTCATCATAAACGGTGAAAGACATGTCTATAAAATCAGTAAAAGGTAATACAAAAACAAGATGAAACAATACATTTATCAAATGATGATCTTGGCAGTCTCCACATGTTTGTGGAGCTGTCAGGACGATGATCCTAAACCGACGGTCGTTGAAGAACCGGATTGGAAATTGGAGTTGGTGGAAAACGATCCCGAACCGGAATGGGAAATGCCGGAAAGCGGAATCTATCAGTTCAGTATGACCGGCATAATGAAACTGTCCGATTTCCTCGAAGGATATGCAGACGAGACAGACGAAGTCTCTGCATTTATCGGCAATGAATGCCGGGGTGTAGTCAAAGCACAAGAATATAACGGGGAAAAGTTATTTTTCCTCTATATCCGGGGAAACTCGGCTGAGACACAAAAAGTGACTCTCAAATATTACAGTGCCAAGAACAAAAAATTATATGTCTGCAACGAGCTGTTCGACTTCGTACAAAACGGCACATATGGCAAGATTTCCGACCCGGCCATTCCTCCATTCGAAGAATCCGGAAAGTACCCGGAAGTGATGAGTGCCACTGTGGCTTTAGCCGAGTCACTGCCTTTCGAACGACGAGACAAAGATATTCTGGCAGCCTTCGTAGGAGAAGAATGCCGGGGTGTAGGGACGTTGACCGAAACAGATGGGCGTAAAGTGTACCAGTTTGAAATACGAGGTAAAAAAGGAGAAAACGCACCTGTCTACTTCATGTATTACAGCCTGCAGACCAGTGGTATCTATAAGGCTTCCGAATCTTTCCCCTTCGCCGACGAAGGGGTGAAAGGCTCCGAAGAAGAACCGTTCACGATATCTTTACAACCGGTTGTAAATTGACATTAAACTCCAACAAAAAGGCGGCCTCGTGAGGAGACCGCCTTTTCCAAACGCAACGAATAAATTATTAATTACTTACACACTTATTATTTCTTACAGTCGCAAGAAGAGTAAGCTACTAACATCCAAACCAATTTTTCCTGTTCCTTCAGGTAATCGCTCATCAATGCTACTGTCGCCTCATCTCCGGATTCGGAAGCCAGAGAAAGCAATTTACGTTCTTCGGCAATAAACTGCCCGTAAGTGTTCAGAACGTTTTCCAACGCTTCGTCTGCACAAGATACGCCCGATACTTCCTTTACTTTGGCAACTTTCAGATATTCACTGAATTTATTAACAGGAATACCACCCAACATCAGGATACGCTCAGCCAGTTCGTCCACCTTTTCGGCGGCATCATTATACATATCTTCGAATTTACTGTGAAGAACAAAGAAACCGTGTCCCTTGATATTCCAGTGAAAACCACGAAGGTTGGTATAGAATATCTGATAATCGGCTAATAACTGTTGTAATGCTTCAACTACTTTGCCTGCTGCAACTGCGTCCAAATGGATATAATCTAATGTCTTCATACTACTTTACTTTTTAATTGTTATACTTTTTGTTTTTCTTGTATTGCAAAGATACATCAGATATAAGTACTTGTCAAACAGATAATTTTTATACCGGAATAGACATACTCTATCGTATTTCGATAAAACAGATTACCGGTCCGATGCCGGAGACACAGCATTCACCTCCTGAGGCAGCCAAACGGCCATCTCTCCTTTACCACGGTGCGCCCAGGCATAGTAAGGGATCAAGGTCAACGTCACATCTTCGGCAGAAAGACGCCCGTCCCGGCCATAGCTCAAAGCCTGCGCCGCCACCTTGATCTCATCGATACCATACAATAAATCAGATTTGCGTTCGACCGTAAATGCAGGTTTCCGGTTCATTAATACATTCATGACACCAAAGCTATTATCAGGCCATTCGGCACAGTAAACGACAGGGCCACGCTCTACGGCTACACGCCCGCGATCGGCCTCCACCTTCACGTTGGCTTTGACCGTGCGAGGCTCCATATCGAAATGGACCTCCACCACATCCCCTTTCTTCCACTGGCGGGTAATCGAGAAATAGCCTTTATCCAGATTACTTTCCACCGGTTCGCCGTTTACCTTGACAGAATAGCCCAATTGTTTACCATCAGAAAACATATACAGGTCGCTCGGAACCACTTCGCCCCTTACCCAACCCGGGACACGTATTTTCAACGTAAAATCTTGCTTACCCTTAGGAGCCATATCCAAACGGACATCGCCATCCCAGGGGTATCCGGTACTTTGAGTCAGCTTTAAGCTCTTGCCACCAACTTTCAGATCGGAAGAATTACTCATAAAGAGATTGACATATACATTTTTGTCATGAACTGCATATATATACCCCGGCAGCGAAGGAATAAAGCGGCAAATATTAGACGGACAACAAGCGCAACCGAACCAAGGTTTACGCTGATGCTGACCGGTCGATGCCAAAGGGTTCGGGTAAAAAAATCCATTGCCTTCAAGGGAAACACCCGAAATCAGGCCGTTATATAAGGTACGTTCCAGCACATCATAATATTTGGATTCGCCATGAAGCAGGAACAAACGATAGTTCCAATATACATTCCCGATTGCGGCACAGGTTTCACAATAGGCCGATAGGTTCGGTAGTTCGTAGTTCTTACCAAAGGCCTCTCCATTATTAGTAGCACCTATACCGCCTGTAATATACAATTTCTTTGTCACCACATTCTCCCATATACGGTCGATCGCATGGACATATCCCGTATCGCCCGTCAAAGCAGCCACATCTGCCATACCGGAATACATATAAGCGGCCCGGACAGCATGCCCGACTGCCTCATCCTGCTCCAACACAGGTTTATGCGCCTGGCTATAGGCATCCTTACGTTCCGTATATCCCCGTTTGTCAAGGAAGAATTTGGCAAGGTCGAGATATTTCTTCTGTCCCGTCACCAAATAAAGTTTACAGAGTGCCATCTCGGCAATCTGGTGACCCGGTACACGGACGAGTTGCCCAGGCTTGTCGCCTATCGCTTTCTCGACACAATCGGCATATTTGATCGCCACATCCAAAAATGTCCTTTTACCAGTTGCCTGATAATGTGCGACAGCTCCTTCGACCATATGGCCCAGATTATAAAACTCATGACTCAGGTCTTCCACTTTTTCCCATCGTTTACTACCCGCCCATTCATGCGGATGTTGCGGGTTCATGGTACGGGCAGTATACAGATAACCGTCCGGTTCCTGTGCAGCCGCCACTACCATCAATACGCTATCGATATACTTGTCCAGCTTCTTATCAGGGTAAGTCTGCATCGAATAGCTTGCCCCCTCGATTGTTTTATACACATCCGTGTCATCAAACGAGAAACCTTCAACCTTATAATCGTTACTGGGATGAGCCGCTTTTGCAAAGTTTTCATATCGCCCGGTCTCTTCGCATTTGCTGAACGCGAGCGGTATAGTCACCTCACGGCTAGCTTTCAGTCTTTGCCCCCAAAAGCTATCGGTCACTTTTACAGATGTGAAAGGTACAGGCGTAATCGGATATCCGCCATCATGTGTCTGCGCACCGCCAGCCAGACTGATTCCGGCAAGTGCAAGTAATAAGATTCGTTTCATATTCAATATCAATTTACTTTCCATTCGATCACACCGCCCGACTCACCTTCCTGCAACTGGACAACCAGCTTCAATCCGGTAGTTTTCACAGGAGTAAAATCGACAGAATTATAGCAATCCTTCCTGCAACCGTATTCACCTTTAGCCTCGACATCCTTCCAGCCGCTTCCTGCCTTATACTGTACTTTCCAGCTTGCCGGAACACGGTAATTTCCATCGTAATGATCGAAATCGAGCCAGTAGACCTGAACATTCCGGACCATCTCTGGACGGTCGAACACATACTCGATCGATTCCTGTGTCCCTTCTTTCAACCAAAAATACCAGTAAGGTTTCGACATATCATCCGAACTCTTTGGGTCCCATTGATCATTCACTCCATAACACCACTCACGGCGTTCACAAGCAATGCCGTCTTTTTGGATCGGCGCACTGACAATCGTGTAAGACTTCGCACGGGAAGCGATGTCGGGCTCCGGCGTCGGTTTAGCATAACCGGCTGAAGCCGGAATCCAGACAGCCATTTCAGCATTACCGCGATTATTCCAGGTTGAATAAGGAATCAGTTTCACCGGGACTTCCGTTTCCGAGACCATACCGTTTTCTTTATTACGATCTAATTCCTTTACCGTAGTACTTAGCTCCACGATACCATTCAACTTCTCTTTTTCATATTGACAGGTAAAATCGGCATCTTCCGGAAGATATTTATTGAACACATGACGATCAGGCATATCCACCCCCTCCAGGCAATACACGACCGGCCCGCGTTCAACGGCCAGCAAACCTTGATCTGCCCGTACCTTCTCATGCGCTTTTACCCGCCGGACATCCATTGGCATACGAAGTTCGATGACATCGCCCGGCTCCCACTCCCGTTCGATCACGACATATCCATGATGCGCTTTCTCTTTCAAGGGCGTTCCATTTACAAAAACGGCACAAGGTTCCCTGTCTCTCTTTATATATGTATATAAATCGCTTCCGGGAACCGGTTCATTACCCGTCCAAGAAGGAATACGAAGTTTCAAACTGAAAGAAGAAGCCTTTCGCGGTGAAACAGTCAATTTGACCAGTCCATCCCAGGGATATTCCGTATCCTGAACCAATGTGACCGTATCGTTCGCCAAAGCAACCCGGCTCTCACTACCTACATATAAATTCACATAGAGACTATTTCCCTGTGTCGCATACATATATTTAGGAACAGAGGCCATAAAACGGGTTACATTACCCGGACAGCAGGCACAGCCGAACCAGGGAGCCCTTTCGTGCTGTCCCATCGATTCAAGAGGATTGTCATAGAAGAACTTGTCCCCGCTTAATGATACGCCCGAAATCACGCCATTATACAAAGCACGTTCCAGCACATCTATATATTTGGCATCTCCCGTTGCCAGAAACATACGTTGATTCCAATATACATTGGCAATGGAGGCACAAGTCTCGCAGTAGGCGCTATGATTGTGCAATTCATATTCCGGGCCGAAACCTTCTCCTTGCGCACGCGATCCGATACCTCCCGTTATGTATAGTTTTTTTGTCGCCATATTATCCCATATCCGGCAGATCGCATGGAAATAGGCAGTGTCTTTCGTCAACGCCGCGACATCGGCCACACCGGAATACAGGTAACCGGCACGGACAGCATGCCCCACAATCTCCTCCTGCTGCAAAATCGGCATATGATCTTGGCTGTAGGCATTCAGGCGATGCCCATCCGTACCCCGCCCGGTTTCTTCAACGAAATATTTTGCCATATCCAGATATTTCCGGTCTCTGGTCACTTTATACAGTTTGGCAAGTCCCATTTCGATAATCGGATGGCCGGAGGGTACATGTTTCTGCCTTTCGTCCGGACCGAAATCCTTACAGACCAAATCTGCATTTTTGATGGCGACATCAAGCAGGCTACGTTTGCCTGTCGCCTGATAATGGGCCACGGCAGCCTCATAAAGATGCCCGCTGTTATAGAGCTCATGGCTGTTCAGTTTTTCCCAACGGTGTGTCCCCCACCAGCGATTCAGCCGTTCGCATTTATTCGTCACACAGGTAGTCAGGTAGCCGTCCGGTTCTTGTGCAGCTCCAATCAACGTAATGACACTGTCCAGGTAAGCATCCAAATTCGGATCATATTTAACGGCAAGTGAATAAGACGCTCCTTCGATGATTTTATAAGGATCGGTATCGTCGAACGGAAAATCTCCCTTATGCTCCCCTTTGATCAGACCGCCAGCCAAAGCAAAGTTATCGAAACGTCCGTTTGCTTCACACTGCCTGAAAGCGGAAGGGATAGAGACAGTCCGGTTCACCTCGATACGGGGTGCCCAGAAATGATCCGTCACATGCACCTCTGTAAAAGGTACCTCGACTATAGGTTCGTCGGAATGATACGAAGTAGAATGACAGGAGCTGAAGGCAACTACGACTCCGATGGCTAACACTAACTTTTGCAGCATAGACTTTATTTGTTGTATGGTTATATATCTCAGTTAACAAACACAAAGAAAATCTATTTCTCAGACTTATAAAAGTATTTTGGCAATAAAATGTCTTTTTTACACAAATATTTCATCTGGCCTGCTTTTGCTTTCAAAACATAGATACTTTGAATACGAAACATATATGTTTTGAAATCGAATCATATATGTTTCGCATTGTATTTCATGATTTTTTCCTATCTTCGTAAAAATTATCGATATAGAGTCCGTAACAACAAACAAAGAATATGAATATACAACAACTCGAATACATCCTGGCTGTAGACACCTATCGCCATTTTGCCAAAGCTGCAGAACATTGCCGCGTAACCCAACCAACATTAAGTATGATGATCCAGAAACTGGAAGATGAACTGGGTGTGAAACTTTTCGACCGCAATATCCAGCCGGTCTGTCCTACCCCTGCCGGTCGTAAGGTGATCGACCAGGCACGCGTCGTCCTCTACCAGACTTCTCTGATTAAAGATATCGTAAATGAAGAAGAGCAATCTTTGAAAGGTACGTTCCGCCTCGCTGTATTACCGACGATCGCTCCTTATCTGCTTCCCCGCTTTTTCCAGCAAGTATCGGAGAAGCATCCCGATCTGGATATCCGTATCCTGGAAATGCAAACGGCTCCTACAACGAAAGCCCTCCTGAACGGAGAGATAGACGCCGCCATCATCGCGAACCAACCGACGGAGATGCAGCTACAGGGAGATATCCTATACTACGAACAGTTTTATGCTTATGTAGCCCGCAACGAAAGTGTGTTCAAGAAAGAGATGGTCCGTTCTGCCGATATCAGCGACGAACGTCTTTGGTTGCTGGATGAAGGACATTGTTTCCGCGATCAACTAATGCGCTTCTGTCAAATGGAAAAAGTCAAACTCCGCCAGGCAGCTTATCGTCTGGGAAGTCTGGAGACTTTTATGCGTATGGTAGAAAGCGGCAACGGCGTCACTTTCATTCCGGAGCTGGCTACCTATCAGTTAAGCGAACAGCAGAAAGAACTGGTACGCCCGTTTGCCATCCCCAAACCGGCACGTGAAATCGTCTGGGTAACCCGCAAAGATTTCATCCGGCATTCGGTCGCCGGTATTTTGATCGAAAGCATCCGAAAATCTATTCCAAAAGAAATGTGTACGCTGCAAGCGGGGTTGCGGGTGGTTTGAAACGGGACTGTTTTTCATGGGACGGGAGCAATCAAAAACAGCTTTCGTCCTATATCTCTCCGCATCATCCAACTTACCTAAATCAATCAAGAGACTATCCGGAATAAAAAAACACAGTAAAACAACAAGAATAACAATATGATACCTCTCAAGCCGGTTTTCATCCCATTTTGTAATGTTAAAAAATATTACCCGCTATACTAATTCCAAATATATGGGGTACTAATTCATTTTTCATAGGGTAGCAGTGACATTTTGACAAATAGCCGGATATCACAGTCCCGAATATTTTTGCGACAGGCAAAAAGAAACGGAAACAATCACCGATGTACTGCGAAATAAACGTATGACCAATTCATGTCTATCTGGCAAAGAAGACACCCTGACGAAATAAATTTTTCGGATACAATGAAAAAAATTATCACTTTATGCTTGTAGTTTCCAAAAAAGCGTTACTTTTGCTGCGTATTTAAAAACAAAGAGA
>OWII01000501.1_pt1 | contig 22336 bp, 18 predicted proteins | sample 1732591 | NCBI WGS metagenome assembly OWII01 (sample SAMN05065732, study PRJEB22554) | human gut metagenome | biome: ENVO:2100002; feature: ENVO:00000062; material: ENVO:00002003 | host: Homo sapiens | place: USA | reverse complement strand
CGAGATTACTACGCGTCTCGTGGGCTCGGAGATGTGTATAAGAGACAGTAATAATTAATGAAAGAGATTACCTATTTATCTTGGATAGATATTGAAGATGCTTGTAAGAACATAAATAATCAAATTTTGCAGGCTGGAATAAAAATAGATGTGTTGGTTAGTATTCAACGTGGAGGGTGTATCCCTGGGGTCATTTTAAGTCATTTATTGTGTGTCCCAGAATATTATTCGATAGGAATAAGGACTACAACATCTGAAGCTATTAGATCTCCAAGACTGAAACAGCCAATTGTAGTAAAAAGCAGTGAGTTAAAAGGTATTCAAGACAAACATGTTCTACTTATTGATGATGTGACCAATACCGGAAAAACTCTTCAAATCGCCAAAGAAGAAATTCTAGAATATCATCCAGCTAGTTGTAATTCAGCGGTGTTAATATGGGATGGCAATAACAGTTTACATTGTGAAGCGAGTTTTTATGCAAAACGCACTCCCAACTGGGTCGTATTTCCTTGGGAAAATCATAACATATAATTAATGATTATCAAGAGATAATTCCAGTTTATACGATCATTTGATTTAACAAGAGAGAGAGTATAACATAGGGGATTTGAATGTATTTACACACAAAAAACATTATTGGTGTAAGATTGTATTTTAATGATTTAAAAGAATGGAAAATACTGTACCGCAGGTCAATAACCCAGTTGTCCCAAGTATATTTACCCCGATGGAAATCGTATCTGTCTTTCGGGAACAACTTCGCACTTCCGGCAAACCGGTGATGATCGAAGGAATTTATACTCAAGATGAAAAGAATTTCTGTGCGGGAGGATATTTTTACGACGCGATTAGGGGACAACAGGATGGATATCAAATGACCATAAAGGTTCCTAATTCATTGCGAAATGAAATGAAGAATGGGACACTTGTACAACTGGTCGGGACTATTACGAAAGAATTCAGGCAAAATGGATTTATCCAGATCGTTTTCATTGTTACCCGCCACCAAGTGATCAAAGAAAATATTGTCTCCGAAGAAGAAGTACTTCTTTTTGAAGCGTTGAAAAGCAAAAGTTCATTGGGATTCAAAAACGTAGATTCTTTGTTAGAAAAGATACTGTATTGTGGAGGACGTCCCAGAATATGTCTGATATTTGCAAGAAACTCCATAACTGATGTAGATTTTAAGAAAGGATTGGAATCAGCAGTTTCCCATATTGATTTTGAAATGCAAAACGTAACTTTCACTAATATAGCGGAGTTCAAGCGAGCTTTAATAAATGCTGACCGAATGAATTTTCATGCATTGGCAATTGTCCGTGGTGGACAAGGGCTTGATATATTCAATAATATCGAATTAGTTCAAACGCTTATTCATCTTTCTACTCCACTAATTAGTGCTGTTGGGCATCCGGAAGAAAAGCCTTTTATATCCCGGATAGCGGATAAGGATGCTTCTACTCCATCCTTGTTAGGCACATTTTTCAAAGAGTTAGTAAATCGAGTAATCGAAAAACGTAGCAAAAGTAAAGCGGTACTGGTGGAAGAAGTTAAAAAACAATATGAGGAACGTCTCACTGTACAAGCTTCCCAGAACAAATCATTGAATGAAAAGCTTACTTTAAATGCTCAGGAAATGAAGAAACTTCAGGAGTATATTTCCCAAATATCCAAAGCTCAGGAACGTGCTACTTTAGAAAATGAACGAAAGAACAAAACGATTGAAGAACAGCTTCGGACTATTAACCGACAAAACGATGAACTAAAAAAAGAGCTAAAACTAAAGAATGATACAGAGACTCGTCAAGCAGGAACAATTGCACAACAAACCGAACGGATCAGTTCCCTAGAGAAAGAACTGTCACAAAAGAAAGGCTGTATGCCTGGTTGCTTAGGTATGGCGGCTGCTATTACAGGAATAATAATTCTTATATTTTTATGATCTATCGACCATAAATACATTGTATCTTTTGGAAGGTTTATTCTGGAGTGTGAATAGAAAGATCCTATTCATACAAACTGTAAAGTTTTTCTAGGACAAGATAAGCTTAGGTGCAAGGTGCAACTCTATATCTATATATAGGTTGCACCTTGCACCTAAGCAAATAATTGATTATCAATACGATTGCTTTAATAATTAAATTTTCATTTATGAAACTCTCTACATATACGGACAAATCCAGTCAAACCATAATAACTTAGGGGTCTAGTTTAGACTTCTTCTACAACTATATTGAGATATAAAATGGCCTCTACTATTCTTCTATGAACATCTGCAAAACAAAGCAGTACAGCGAAGCATTTTCAAACAATAGATTCGTTATCTATTCAAAATACATATTATGTAATATTCTAGTTTATAGACAAATATCCTTATGCATCATTTTTTAAACTGATAACACTCTAATTACACAAAAAAGTTATATCTTTGCAAATAGAGAGCTCTTTGAAAAACAAAGCAAGACCATGAAATGATTCCTAAAAATAAAATCGTTACTTACTCGTTACCTATTTTTTTATTCGAATTTCATAGATATCATTCTATCAAAACATTAGCGACACTATCGAGTACTCATTCGGGTTATCTACTGTTATTGATACAAATGAGAAAAATGAAGCGAAACAAAGACGATAAAGAGTTAACAACCTAATAATAAACCAATTATTTAGTTTAATAACGAAAGCAACGGGCATAAATTTATTCGGAATTATCCACTTTAGGCTTGCATAATTAAAATTCTCTTTGTAAATTTGCAGTATAAAAATAAGAAAATTATGACATACTTCGAGTTTACAAAGAGATTTCCTACCGAAAACAGTGCAATAGATTTTATTGTTGCTACAAAGTATAAGGATGGTTATGTTTGTCCTAAATGTGGTTGTATCCATAAAGGAATATATCATCAAAATTATGATAGAAGAAAATTATACTGTAATAATTGCAAGTCTGAATTTTCAGCGTTGAAAGATACAATATTCGAGAACACACATCTTGATATTCGTATGTGGCTATATGCGATGAATCTTGTTATCATATCCCGGAAAGGTATATCAGCGTTGCAATTGAAAAGAGAATTGGGTATGGGTTCTTATCAGTCTGCATGGCGTATGCTCCATCAAATTCGTAAGGCGATGGAGAAAGAAGAGTATAAAGAAACATTTGAAGCCATAGTTGAAATAGACGAAACTTATGTAGGTGGTAAACCTCGTAAGAACAATGACCATTCAAACAGCGATAAAGACAATGAGAATACGACAAAAGAGGTCGTGGTACTTCCAAAACTCCTGTAATCGGCGTAAAAGAACGTAATACAGGTAGGGTTCATGCTGTTGTCGCTAATTATAACGAAGAAGGAAAACAGTTAAGTGGTAAGCAACTTTTCAATGTACTTAAAAAGGTATGTAAGAAAAATACAACCGTTATGACTGATCAATTTCCCGGTTACAATATTCTCGATAAGGAGAATGATTGTAACTTTGTACGGTTGAAAGTGGATCACACTGTTGCATACTCTCTTGGAGACGGAATCCATACCAACGGTATAGAAAGTTTTTGGGCGATACTCAAACGTGGCGTGTATGGTGTGTTTCACAACGTGTCGGTTAAGTACATGCAGAAGTATGTAAACGAGTTCTGCTACCGTCTTAACCACAGAGATAATAACGAAGCGTTTGCTTCACTTGTCAAACTTGCAGTAATATAAATTCATAAGTATATGAATAACAATAAGTTACAAATGGGTGGGGGGGCAAAAAAGAAGGACAAAAATTATTCTTCGATGATTTTTCTACTCCCTCTATAAGTAGAAATTTATTTACAGAATTGGAAAAACTACTTCGCATGGATAGTGCGTATTGTACAGAAGATGGTGTTCTTATTAAAAATAAAATAGTAGAAGCTGCTCTTGAACTTCGTTCTGATTTGATTGCAAAATTACTTACACATGATGGATTAAAGCACAATTTCTTTACAGAAATAAATGGCGTTATGGTTTTTGACAAGGTAAAGTTTCAAAAGTTTGTAATGAATAAACGCTTCTTGCCCGATAGCTATACATCATTTAAAAATAAAGTTGGGTTGACTAATGAAGATGGAGATTTCCTTGCGGAAAGTCGTGAGGTTGTTCTTTCATGGCCATATAAAGACTGTATTCTTGAAGGAGGACAGACCAAAGAGGACGCAAAGCGCAACGAAGTGTTTTGGAATGAGATTCTTGCTCCGGATGAAATAAATCGTCTGACCGAACCTAAAGTGCTTACCAATTTTAAACGTTATGATGTTGATGGCGAACATGATGTCGATAATATATCAATGGACGATAATATTATTATTAAAGGTAATAATTTGCTTGCACTACATTCGTTGAAAAAGAAGTATGCGGGTAAAATTAAGTTGATTTATATAGACCCTCCTTACAATACGGGAAATGACAGTTTCGGATATAATGATAGTTTTAATCATTCTACTTGGCTGACTTTCATGAAGAATAGATTAGAGGCCGCAAAGAAGTTAATAAAAGAAGACGGTGTTATTTGTGTACAATGCAGTTTTCATCAATTTGCATATTTACGGGTGCTAATGGATTCTATTTTTGAAAAACATTTATGTGATTTTAATATTCAAGTGCGACATCCTGATAGGTCTTTGACAGGAGATAAAGAGTTTAATGATGTTATTGAATATGTACTTATATATTCAAATAACATAAACAAAAAGATGCCTTATAAAGAAGAAGCTAAAACTATTGATGAATACACAATACAAATTGTAATTAACGATGGTGCTATACCTGAATTAATAATATGTGGAGATAAAGAGGTAGAGGTATATACTCCTGAAAAATATGAAATTAAAATAATAGAACCAAATCGGTTGGGTTTAAAACGAATGAGTATTCGTGGTTCTATTCGTGAGAAAAATAGCAGCGGTAGATTTTTTGTTAAATACTTGGAACCTTTGACACAATATCCTCCTGAAACATTATTCAAAGTACCAAATATGGGAGATGATGCTTTTGATTATCGATATTTCTATTCTGCACCAATGGGTAAGAAAAATGGAGGATATTTCCCCGGAATGCCAACAAGTTCTGATGTTACCAAAAAACAATATGCTAATTTTTACAATTTTGAAAAAGAATACAACAATGTGGCAAATGAAGGTAGCGTAAGTTTTCGCAATGGAAAAAAACCAGAAGAATTAATTGCTTTTCTAATAGAGATATTCACGAGTCCTAATGATATTGTTCTTGATTATCATCTTGGAAGTGGTACTACTTCTGCTGTAGCTCATAAATTGTCTCGACGGTATATTGGAATGGAACAGATGGATTATCAAATTGAGCTTATCATTAAACGATTGCTCAATGTTATAGCAGGAGATACTACAGGAATATCGACTACCGTTAATTGGCCGGGAGGTGGATCATTTGTTTACTGCGAACTTGCAAAAGCCAATCAGCAATTTGCGGACGATATTGAGCAGGCAACAACTACAGATGAGTTGTCGGATATATGGAAACAGATGCAGGATACAGGCTTTTTAAGTTGGAAGATTGATCTAAAGGCGTTTAATGCAAATGCAGAAGATTTTTCCGCTCTTGATATTGAAGACCAAAAACGATTTCTAATTGAATGCTTGGATAAAAACTTGCTTTATGTGCCATATTCCGAGATTGATAATGCGGAATTTGACATCAGCGAAAGTGACAAGAAGATAAATAACCAATTCTATCAAACGAAGTAAACATTATGAAATATTTACAAGATATTCTTTGCCGAAAGTTTGGTGAAATAAATATTGGTAACACAGAACTGCCTAAATACTTTGCAACATCACTAAATCCGATGATGAAGTTACGTCCTTATCAAGAGGAATGCTTTAGGTATTTCATCACCTATTGGCAAAACGATTTTGATGCAAAGGAACCGAAACCGCATTTGTTGTTTCACATGGCAACAGGTAGTGGGAAAACCTTCATTATGGCAGGCGTAATGCTATATCTTTATGAGCAGGGCTATCGCAACTTCCTGTTCTTTGTGGATTCAACTAACATCATTGAAAAGACAAAAGATAATTTTCTAAATACGGCATCGGCAAAATACCTTTTTGGTCAGTCAATCAATATAGGCAACAAACAGGTGGAAATAAAACTTGTAGATAATTTCCAGGCAGTTGATGACAACTGTATAAATCTTTGTTTGAATACCATTCAAGGATTACATACCTCGTTGAATACTCCAAAAGAGAATGCTGTAACGTATGATGATTTTGCAGATAAAAGAATCGTTCTTATATCAGATGAGGCGCACCATACGAATACTGCTACAAAGAAAGGTAAGAAGACTGTATGCGCTAAACAGAGTTCTATTGATTTTGAAAATACAGAGAACTGGGAATCTACTGTTATGAAAATTTTTCATCGCAATGGAGCTAATGTTCTGTTAGAATTTACAGCAACAGAAGATTTTCAAGATGCCAATATTGCCGATAAATATGAGAATAAGATAATATTTGATTATCCTCTAAAGAAATTCCGTGAGGACGGATATTCTAAGGATATATCTGTTGTTCAAAGTGATTTATCTCCAATAGACCGTGCCATACAGTGCGTACTTTTAAGTCAGTATAAAAGAAAACTATTTTCAAGCATACATCAGGATATTAAACCTGTTATGATGCTTAAATCAAAGACCATAGCCGATAACAAGAAATTTTATGACGAGTTTATAAATGCCATCAAGAGGTTAAGTATTGATGATATAAAACGTATTGCTTCAAATGCAAGTGGTGATGTAAAAGATGTATTCTCATACATTGCAGAAAATGGTATAGAATTGGATAATTTGCTTCTTGAAATAAAAGAGGATTTTAAGGAGGACAATCTATTACTTGTAGATGGCAACAATATATCGTCAGATAAACAATTAAAGTTAAATTCATTAGAGGCGAAAAGCAACGAGTTTCGTGTAATTTTTGCTGTTGATATGCTCAATGAAGGATGGGACGTTCTGAATCTATTTGACATCGTGCGTCTTTACGAAACACGGGATGGAGGAAAGGGCAAAATTGGTAAGACCACAATACAAGAAGCTCAATTGATAGGTCGTGGTGCTCGATATATAGATTTTACTGATCCAACAGGAGAATTGCCGTCTAATAAACGTAAATATGATGGCGATACAACAAATAGATTACGCATGTTGGAAACACTGCATTATCATAGTGTAAATAACCCCAAATACATAACAGAATTAAAACAAGCTATGATACAAACAGGTATTATGGCTGAAAAAGTGAAGACAGTTGAATTAAAATTAAAAGAATCCTTTAAGAAAACATCCTTGTACAAAAACGGGTATGTTTTTATAAACGAAGTGAAATCATTTCTACTTAATGAAAATGCTACTTCACTTGGTGACAATATCTTGAACAAAATTTATAAAGTGCATATTAATAGCGGTAAAATGAGTACAGAGTTGATTTTCAGCAGTAAAGACAATCAAGCTATAACTATCCCATATCAAAATTTCAAGTTTAAGGAGTTAGGTGTTCATATTATACGTGCTGCAATAAATCGTTTTGATACATTTAAGTATTCAGAATTGAAGTCCAAATATCCAAATTTATCTTCCATTAAAGAGTTTATAGAAAGTGATCGCTATTTATCTGGAATAAACATTCAGATGTATGCTATACAAAAAGTATTAGATAATTTGACACAAAAAGAAAAATTGTATTGTGCAATAGAAGTTCTACGACAAATTGAGTTTCTATTGCCCAAAGGCGGCGTTGGGTATAAGGGAACGAGATTATTCAAACCCAAACTTATCAAAGACGTATTTCGTGAGAAAACACAAAAATTTGTTTTGGATAGTTATTCAGATAAAGAATATGGAAAATCAATGAAAGAGACAACAAATCCTGATCTTCGATTAGATTTATCACATGTGAATTGGCATGCCTATGAAGATTGTTTTGGCACATCCGAAGAAAAATATCTTATTCGATATATTGAATCTATATATCCTAAACTTACTGAAAAATATGAAGATATATACTTATTGAGAAACGAAAAAGATTTTAAAATATACAGTTTGACATCAGGTGACGCATACCAACCAGATTATGTACTATTTCTAAAAAAGGAAAAGAATGGAGAAAAGGCAGATTATATTCAAATTTTTATCGAACCAAAAGGAGAACATCTACAAGCAACAGATAAATGGAAAGAAGATGCCTTGAAAGAGATAAAGTCAAGTGCCGATATTCAATTCTCTACTCAAGGCACAAACTTCAATGTTTGGGGTATGCCATTTTTCACAGAAAGTAATCGTCAAATATTTGATGGAACAATGAGAGAATCATTAAAAATTTAAAGTAAAAATCAATCACAAATAAAAATAGCAGGGCATTTTAGCCCTGCTACCAAAAAACGTATCCATGCGATATACTTACATAACAAGCCTAAAGTGGATAATTCCGAATTTATTTTTAGATTAAAATCGTTACTAACTCGTTACCTACCGTTTTTTCAATGTTTATAAGTATCTATACGAAAAACCGTTAATTACACCATTTAGTGTTATTTAGTCTTACCGGATTCGTGATAAATTGAATCGGAACCTGTATTTTTGTCGCAAATACAAACATATAGAGCAAATACAAACACATAGATATGAAGACACGTCTCCGATTTAAGATAATAGCTGCACTTATTTGCCTTTCGCTTGCCGGGCTCTTGATATCACAAGGGTACTGGCTGAAAGGTTTATATGTGTCCAGTAAGAAAAGTACGTGGGATAATATAGAGGAAGCCATGCGGATGGCCGACTATATGGAACTGTTCCTGCGTATGGACTCGCTGACCGCAAAAAAATTTCATGCCGAAATAAATCCTCAATTCAAATTTAGCCGGGACACGACTACTGTTTTGGCGGATTCGGCCATCCAATATACGGAGACTGCTCAAGAGCTGGATGACTACTTGCAGATAATCGGTACGATGGAGAGGAACGTGCAGATTTTCATGCATCAAAAGATAGACACATTACTTCCTGTCGACTATTCCCGATTCTGCACCTTACTAAAGAACGGGCTACAGGAACGGGGCATTATGGTCCCATTCCGTCTGCAAGTGATCCGGCAGGGAGTCAGAGACTCTGTGCTATATACCTATACGGATGCATCCGGAAAAGAAGAAGCCTGGAAAAATTCGGTTCGCTTCACCCACGCGATCGAACCGGGACAATGCTACTACGATCTGGAACTCCAATCTCCCGATTGGGTCGTGTTCCGGAATATGGCAGGCATATTGATTTCATCTTTCCTGCTTTTTGTGGTTATCTTGGTTGCTTTCATCTATTTGCTTTATACGATCCTGCGGCAAAAGACGATAGAGGAACTTAAAACGGATTTCACCAACAATATGACACATGAGTTGAAAACCCCGATCTCCGTTGCTTATGCTGCCAACGATGTATTGCTGAACTACGATGAGACGACAAATGACAAACAAAAGAAATATCTGAATATCGTGCGGGAGCAACTGAACCATCTATCCAGTTTGGTCGAACAAATCCTCACGCTTTCTGTCGAGAACAGAAGTACTTTCCGCCTTCAACCCGAAACGATACAGGTGGCAGGACTGCTGGCTCCGCTTATCGAACAGTTCAAACTAAAGTCAGACAAACCGGTCGAGATTACGACAGAAGTACCGGAACATATGACCGTAACGGCCGACCGTACCCATCTGTATAACATGCTCAGCAATCTGATCGGGAATGCAATCAAATATTCCGGAGAAAAAGCCTGCCGCATCACCCTCAAAGGGACGGTATCATCTAAGGAAACGACCCTCTCGGTCACAGACGAAGGGATCGGCATCAGCGAAGCCAACCAAAAGAGGGTGTTCGACAAGTTCTACCGCGTGCCCAACGGCAACCTGCATGACGTGAAAGGCTTCGGCCTCGGATTGTACTACGTCAGCGACATGATGTCCAAACATAACGGGAACGTGACGGTCAAGAGCCAGCCGGGAAAAGGCTCCACATTCACCCTTCATTTTAAAAATTGACGACAATGGATAAGATCAGAGTATTATTGGTAGAAGACGAGCCGACGCTCGCCATGATCATAAAAGACACCCTGGACGGTGAAGAATTCGAAGTGATTCTCGCCGCAAACGGAGAAGAAGGGTTGTCACGATATAAAGAAACAAAGCCGGACATCATCGTCACAGACATCATGATGCCGAAAATAGACGGCTTCACGATGATACGGCATATACGGAAAACGGATCAGCAAATACCGGTCCTTTTCCTTTCCGCCCGTTCCGCAGCCAATGATGTGGTTGAAGGCTTCGAGCTGGGAGGAAACGATTACCTGAAAAAGCCGTTCGGCATGGCGGAACTTATTATCCGTATCAAAGCATTATTGAATAAAATAAGTGTCCGTAAGGAAGAAAGCAGCCACTTCACACTCGGACAGTATACATTCGACTCCATCACACAAACGCTTCAGTACTGCGGAGAAAAGCAATTGCTAAGCAACCGCGAATCCGAAATACTGAAGCGTTTGTGTGAAAACAAAGATCATGTGCTGCCCATGAAAGATGTCCTCTTGGAACTTTGGGGAGACGATTCGTTCTTCAATGCCCGCAGCCTGCATGTATTCATAACCAAGTTGAGGCATAAACTATCGAAAGACGGATCGATCAAAATACTGAACGTACGCGGGATCGGTTACAAGCTTATCATCGACTGATCTGCTTCAATGGCTGTGCCGACTGGTCCGGGCACGACGTCCCATGTTTGCGGTCAATCCTTAAGTATTGGCCTAATTTCACAAAAGAAACAAATTATTCAATATATATCGGGAAGTATAGTGCTTTATCCAAAAAGAATGCTTTCCTTTGTATCAACAAACAATGAGAGATTATATCGATTTGATTTTTCACATGTATCTTCTCAATTATATATTGAGCATTTTCATCTCTGATAAATAACTTCCTTACATTCGATTGTTGAATTATTAATTTTTTTATTTTTATATTTTATGAACATGTATATTGGTAACCTTAGCTATAACGTTAGGGAATCAGATTTAAGAGATGTAATGGAAGAGTTCGGAACAGTTGATTCAGTAAAACTTATCATCGATCGCGACACAAGAAGATCTAAAGGTTTTGCATTCGTCGAAATGCCGGAAGATTCCGAAGCACAAAACGCAATCAGAGATTTGAACGGAGCCACTTACGAAGGCCGTCAGATGGTTGTAAAAGAAGCACTCCCAAGAAATTAATTCTACAGAATTATAAAAGTTAAATTGAAAAGGATATCCGGTTTCGGGTATCCTTTTCTTGTTTATTCCACCTATCTTTTAACCAATTCCTTTTTTCCTAAAAGATTTGTACCTAACTTTGCGAAATATAAAAAATAACAGCATGACATACGAAGAGACGCTACACTATCTATACACCAGTATTCCAGTTTTTCAGAATGCCGGACCTTCAGCCTACAAACCCGGATTAGGAACCAGTATCGCACTGGACGACCATTTAGGCAACCCGCATAAAGCCTACAAAACGATACACGTTGCAGGAACCAACGGCAAAGGCTCCGTCAGCCACCTGTTAGCCGCGATCCTGCGCCAGTCGGGATATAAAGTCGGGCTTTACACCTCCCCGCACCTGGTCGACTTCCGCGAACGAATCCGGGTAAACGGGCAAAAGATCCCCAAAGAATATGTGGTAGATTTTGTAGAACGCAACCGTTCCTTCTTCGAACCTCTCCAACCCTCCTTCTTTGAACTGACTTCCAGTATGGCATTCGACTATTTCCGTGCCGAAAAGGTGGATTATGCCGTTATCGAAGTAGGCATGGGCGGCCGCCTGGACAGTACCAACATCATCACTCCTATCCTAAGTATCATTACGAATATAAGCTTGGACCATACCCAGTTCTTAGGAGATACGGTCGAAAAGATCGCTTTTGAGAAAGCCGGAATCATCAAAAAGGACGTTCCGGCATTAGTCGGCGAAGTAGACCGCCACAGCGTGGCACAAGTTTTTGCAGACGCAGCCGCCAAAGCCGGTACATTAGTATATTTCGCCCAGGACGAAGGGTTACTGAAAGAATCTTATCTGATGGATACGGGCGAATGGTATCTGGACTCTGCGGAATACGGACAGTTGTTCGGTGAATTGGGGGGTGTCGTGCAGTTCAGGAATGCGATTACCGTATTGGGAGCGATCAACTTATTGAGCGCAGCCGGCGTAAATATTCCGGTCGAAGCGATACGGGAAGGTTTCGAACATGTGGTCGAATTGACCGGACTGATGGGGCGCTGGCAGGTTTTGCAGGAGAACCCGAAAGTCGTATGCGACACCGGGCACAACGCCGGAGGCTGGCAATATCTGCAAATCCAACTGGAAGAAGAACTGAAGCGGCATAAGCACCTCTTTATGATTGTCGGCATGGTCAACGACAAAGATATCGACGGCGTATTGGACCTGATGCCTGAAAAAGCCTTTTACTTCTTTACACAAGCATCCGTGCAACGGGCAATGCCTGCGGAAGATTTTGCGACAAAAGCAATCTTCCACGGTTTGTCGGGCACGATCTGCGATTCCGTACCGGAAGCTGTGGAAAAAGCATTGGCACGTGCCGGACAGGACGACATCATCTTTATCGGTGGAAGCACTTTTGTTGTGGCGGACGCCTTGCCCCTGTTCTTGAAAAAAGACAAATAACATAATTCAAAAACAAATATCATGACAGAACAAATTCAGAGAAAACTGAGCGAATCAAAAACGGCGAGATGGTCCGTACTGGCGCTCGTCGCATTCACAATGCTCTGCGGATACTTCATCACGGATATGATGGCTCCGCTACAGGACTTACTACAAACCCCCGTCGAAGGTGGCGGACTGGGATGGACAGCCAATGAATACGGCAAATTCACCAGCGCCTACGGTTGGTTCAACGTATTTTTCCTGATGCTTATCTTCGGAGGCATGATCTTAGACAAGATGGGGGTCCGCTTCACCGGTTTGATGGCAACCAGCATCATGCTCATCGGTGTTTTCATCAAGTGGTTCGGTATTTCACATAATTTTGACGGTGCAACCGTTACCGTTTTCGGTTCAGAATACGGATATCCATTGGTAGTCGCTTCATTAGGATATGCTTTGTTCGGCGTCGGCGTCGAGATTGCCGGTATCACCGTTTCGAAGATCATCGTAAAATGGTTCAAAGGTAAAGAGATGGCATTGGCAATGGGCTTGGAAATGGCTTGTGCCCGTATCGGTACAGGTTTGGCAATCGGCGTTACGCCTTTGTTGAGCCGTGCGTTCGGCAACTCCATCAGTATGCCGATCTTCATCGGTTTGATTTTGCTTTGCATCGGTTTGTTATCCTTCATCGTATTTGTTGTTATGGACAAGAGACGTGATGCGGAAGATGCCGCCGGCGCTACCGGGGAAGAAGATGCGGAAGAACCGTTCCGTTTCGGCGATATCCTGGATATCATCACGTTAAAGGGTTTCTGGTACATGGCGCTCCTTTGTGTTTTGTTCTATTCGGCTGTTTTCCCCTTCTTGAAATATGCTCCGAACCTGATGATTAACAAATTCGGCATCGATCCCGAATGGTCCGGTGTCATTCCGGCTTTGCTGCCATTCGGCAATATCCTATTAACTCCGTTCTTCGGAAACTTGTACGACCGCAAAGGAAAGGGAGCAACCATCATGATTATCGGTTCCATCATGCTGATATTCATTCACTTCACATTCTCCATTCCGATGCTGGACAACTGGCTGGTCGCTCTGATACTGATCCTGCTGCTGGGTATCGCATTCTCGCTGGTCCCTTCCGCCATGTGGCCTTCCGTTCCGAAAATCATCCCGGAAAACAAATTGGGGACAGCCTATGCACTGATATTCTGGGTACAGAACTGGGGACTGATGGGAGTTCCGTATATGATCGGTATCGTACTGGATCAATATTGCATTTCCGGAGAGATCAACGGTAAACCGACCTACGACTATACGATCCCGATGTTGATCTTCACCTGCTTCGGTGTTCTGGCACTCGTGATCTCCCTGTTGTTGAAACGTGAAGACCGTATCAAAGGCTACGGTCTGGAACTTCCGAACATCAAAAAGGACGCAGATATCGTTCTGGCTGAAGAGATGATCGGCGAAGGACAAAGATAAGCACCGAAAGGCGGTGGCAAAACACCTCCTTCATGATTTTACAGGCACGGAATTCACGGAATTGAAATCCGTGCCTAAATTATATCAATTAACTTACATTTGTCAATCATTAAAAAGAGACTATATATGATCTGTTTTCCTAATGCCAAAATAAATCTGGGGCTGAATGTCGTGAGCAAACGTCCCGATGGCTACCATAATATTGAAACTATCTTCTATCCGATCCCGGTGAAAGATGCGCTGGAAATAGTCGGAGCCGATACATTCTCTTTCACACAGACGGGAATACCGGTAGATACTCCAACCCAGAAGAACTTAGTTGTCAAAGCACTGAATCTGCTGAAGTCACAGTATGAAATCCCGGAACTGGAAGTCCATCTGCTGAAAGCTATTCCCTTCGGGGCCGGACTTGGCGGAGGCTCGGCTGATGCCGCCTTTATGCTGAAGTTATTGAACGACTATTGCGGACTTCAGATCCCGGAAGACGGATTGGAAGAACTTGCTTCCTCCATCGGGGCGGATTGCCCATTCTTTATCCGCAATACGCCGATATTCGCATCCGGTACGGGAAATATCTTCGAAGCGGTGGAATTGTCACTGGCAGGTTACCATCTCTGTCTTGTCAAGCCGGATGTCGCCGTCTCGACACCGGAGGCCTACTCGATGGTGACACCTGCTGCTCCGGCCATCTCTTTGAAAGAAATCATCCGGAGACCGGTCGAAGAATGGAAAAAACTGATGGTCAACGATTTTGAAAAAAGTGTTTTCCCAAAATATCCGGTCATTGTCGGGATTAAAGAGACATTGTATGAAAAGGGAGCCGTATATGCCTCCATGTCCGGTTCCGGTTCTTCCGTGTTCGGCCTGTTCAGAGAGGCGACAGATCTCAAAAGTTTGTTTGCCGATTGTTTTGTCTGGGAGGGACAACTACCATGAACAAGATAGCAGACTTCTTCGACACTCTTGCCGACAGATGGGACGAACTTTGCTATCATGATCCGGAAAAACTGAACGACATCCTGCAACGGACCGGCCTTCGGAAAGGGCTTCGCATCCTGGACATCGGATGCGGAACCGGCGTATTGGAGAGTTATCTCCTACCTTATTCTCCCCGGCAGATTGTCGGAGTAGACCTTTCGCCTGCAATGATCGAGAAGGCACGGAGCAAATATGCGACCCCGGTCGTCGACTTCCGTTGCCAGGACGTATGGGATATACAGGGAGAATCTTTCGACTATATCATTGCCTATAGTGTTTTCCCTCATTTCCAGGAACCGGAGAAGCTGGCCTCCCATTTAGCCGGAATACTACCGGCAGGCGGCGAACTGGTGATCTGTCACAGCGAAAGTCGCGACAAGATCAACGGACACCATGACAAGCATGCCGGAAAACTGTCGGAAGGATTGCCTCCCGTAGAAGAGCTGGCCCGCATGCTATCTCCTTTTTTCACTGTCAACACGATGGAAGACAGTGACCGGCTTTATATGATTAGCGCCACTCGCAAATAGATATTCTAAATATACACGATACATGAATCAAAAGATTAAACTTATCCCGTTACTCCTCTTTTCGGCTTTCGCCACCCAAGCGGCAGAAGACGTAAAAGTGATGCAGTACCTTCATGCCGGGCCGATAGCGGTCAACAAGCCCATCCTGGCAGACAGCCTGAACGTCAATGGCAAGCCTTTCGAGGCAAAGAACCTGGTCAAATCGACTATTCCTTTCGGCCGCGCCCTCGGTAATGCGGTCGTTATCGATGCGGATACCGCCGGACTGATTACCGTCCCGACACCCGAAAAAGGATATGCCTTGCATCTCTATTCGTTCTACCTGAACAGCGACCGCTACACAAAAGGCTCGCTGGAAGTTTCCGGGCCGGGGACATTCGAAGTGTTCGTCAACAATAAACCGGTCGGCGCCACTTCTGAATTGACCCTGGAACCACACCGCTATGAAGTGGTCATCAAATATCTGACAGCCGACACCGATACCTGTCCGTCCACGCTGACAGCCAAATTCAAAAGTGAAGAGGAAGCAGAGGTCATAGCTTCCCTTAACCCTGAAAAGCGGTACACATCACGCGACATCCTGGAAGGAACGCAATTCCGGGGAACGAGCATCTCGCCTAACGGAAAATATGTGCTGGTAAAATACTACACCCGCATGGAAGGTGGAAAAAGCGAACAATATGCTCAACTGCGGGATGCTGCGACCGGACAGATCCTATTGCAGGACAAAGGGTTTATCTTAACTGCCGACTGGATGCCGACGAGCAACAAGATGTATTTCACCCGTACCGGAATGAACGGAAAAGAGCTGGTAACCGTTGATCCGGCAACCATGCAGGAAGAAATCCTGGCGGAAAACCTCCCGGAAGGCAGTTTCAGTTTTACCCCGGATGAAAAGACTTTGCTTTATACCATCCAGGAAGAAGGCCCTAAAGATGGGCCGGATATGCTTCGTATCCTGGAACCGAACGATCGTCTGCCGGGATTCCGTAACCGTTACTTCATCTGGCGCTACGATCTTCAGACCGGTTTATACGAGCAGTTGACATACGGGCATAACAATACCTTTATCAATGATGTCAGTGCCGACAGCCGTTATCTGCTGTTCAGCACCAGCGAGCAGGATTACACTTCACTGCCTCACTCCAGCAACTCCATGTATAAGTTGGATTTGCAGACCATGACGGTCGACACCTTATGGGAAAAAGCCCAATACATCAATGGGGCGACTTTCTCACCGGACGGCAAGCAGTTGATGGTATTCGGTTCCGGCAATGCTTTCGACAATATCGGTCTGAACATCAAAGAGGGGCAAATATCCAACACTTACGACGGACAGCTTTTCCTGTACGATCCGGCAACGAGAAAAGCGAAAGCGCTTACCAAAGATTTCAACCCGAACGTCACGAGTGCACAATGGAGCAAATTCGACGGACAGATTTATATGTTGACGGAAGACCAGGATTACCAGCGTATCTATACCTGCAATCCGGTCAACGGAAAAATCCGCCGTCTTGACCTGCCGGAAGACGTCATTTACAATTATTCGCTGGCCGAAACCGCTCCGGTCATGTATTACTACGGACAAAGCGTATCCAATGCCAACCGTCTGTACAGCTACAACACCAAGAACAACAAGACGCAACTGATCTACGACTTATCGGCCGACAAGCTGAAAGACATCAAGTTCGGAGAAGTCCACGACTGGAATTTTACCTCAACCGACGGAACTGTCATTCAGGGACGCTATTATCTCCCGCCCAACTTCGATGCATCCCGGAAATATCCGATGATCGTCTATTACTACGGCGGAACCTCTCCCACTAACCGTGCGTTGGAGTTCAGTTACTCCATGCATATGTATGCAGCCCTCGGCTACGTGGTCTACACTTTGAACCCAAGCGGTACGACCGGCTTCGGACAAGAATTCGCCGCCCGTCACGTAAATGCCTGGGGAGATAAGACCGCCGATGAAATTATCCAGGGGACAGAACAGTTCTGCAAAGAGCATCCGTTCGTCAACCCGAAGAAAATCGGTTGTGCCGGCGCCAGCTACGGTGGCTTCATGACACAATATCTGCAAACAAAAACCGACCTGTTTGCTGCCGCAGTCAGTCATGCGGGCATCAGTGCCCTGAGTAGCTATTGGGGTGAAGGTTATTGGGGATATGGATATTGCTCAGTTGCCAATACGGGCACATACCCGTGGAATAATCCGGAATTCTATACTAAGCATAGTCCGCTGTTCAATGCTGACAAAATCAATACCCCTCTCCTCTTGCTTCATGGAAATGCTGACACGAACGTGCCTGTCGGAGAAAGTATCCAAATGTTCCTGGCTTTGAAACTACTTGGAAAAACAGTCGAGTTTGTACAGGTAGACGGAGAGAACCACGGTGTTGCGGATTATAAAAAACGTCTCGAATGGCAAAACACCATCTTTGCCTGGTTCGCCAAATACCTGAAAGACGAACCACAATGGTGGGATGCACTTTATCCGGAAAGACATTTATAAAAGAAGACAAGATGAAGCAAGTTATCGATTTAGACAATTGGAACAGAAAAGAACATTTTGCTTTCTTTTCCGCATTCGACGACCCCTTTTTCGGGATTACAACTCTTGTGGATTTCACCGATATCTACAGACAAAGTAAAGAACTGAATGTTTCTTTTTTCCTTTATTCCCTTCATTTCTTATTGAAGTGTGCAAACGAAACCGATGCATTCAAATTACGAATAGAAAAAGACTCGGTAGTCCGTTATGATACGATCCATATCTCCCCGACTATCGGACGTGAAGACGGGACTTTCGGTTTCGGCTTTTTTGAATACGATACAAATATCAACCGATTTATTCAAACAGCGACACAGGAAATAGAAAGGGTTAAAAACGGAACAGGATTGTCATTTTCCGAAAACACAGACAGACAGGATGTCATTCACTATTCGGCATTACCCTGGTTTGCTTTTTCCGAAATGAAGCATGCTACATCTTTTAAAAACGGAGACTCCGTACCCCGCATTTCCACAGGGAAATTAATGCAGGAAGGTGAAAAGCATTTATTACCCATTTCGATTTGCGTACATCACGGGCTTATGGACGGAAGAGACGTGGCCGACCTGATACAGAAATTATCAAACAGCCAAACAGCATCCTGACTATAAAAAAAGGAGTATGTCAGGGCCGAAAAGCCCTTTTGACATACTCCTTAAAATAAATATCTACGATCTACTTTCTGGTAACCTAAATCTTTCTACCCGTCTTTTTGACTTTTCATTTAATATTCGGATTCAATGCATGCCATTCGGAGATCGGAGGCAAAACACCCATTGCGATCACTTCGTCACGCAACGCGCAAAGATGCTTGTAGCTCTTTTCCAAAGCGGCTTCTTCTTCCGGGGTACCTTTTATCTCTTTCAAAGCTACGCCATCTTTTGTAATGGAAGTTTCCCAAGCCATCATGATGTGGTCGAACTTACCGTTGGAGACATAAGCACCTGCCGGCCAGCGGAACGGTTTACCTCCCATAGCGGCTGCAATCATCTCGATAGAGACATAAGACGGACTCTGGAAAGAAGAGCGGCCACGCAAAGCGATGATGTTGGCACCACCTTTCGTCACCTTCGTCTGAATTTCCGCCCATTGTTCCTTAGTCAAAGCATCCGTGCCGATCATGCCGGCCAACGGCTTGCCATCCACTTTAGCGGTAGAAGCGTAAACAGCCATTTGCTCGCCATGACCGCCGTATGTACGACAGTTCTCCACAACATCCATAGAAACACCGAAATGCTTGGCCAATTCGCTACGCAGGCGAGTAGAATCCAAAGCTGCCAAAGTCGTCACCTGCGAAGGTTTCAAACCTGAATACAACAGTGTGATCAAACCTGTGATGTCAGCCGGATTGAAAATAACTACGATATGCTTGACATCCGGACAATAGGCCTTTACGTTTTTTCCGAATTCTTCGGCGATAGCGGCATTTCCTTTCAGCAAGTCTTCACGGGTCATACCCGCCTTACGGGCGGCCCCACCGGAGTTCACGATATATTTGGCTCCAGTCAGTGCATCTTTGATATCGGAAGTGAAAGTGATATTAACACCTTCGAAGCCACAATGGAACAACTCTTCGGCAACCCCTTCCAAGCCCGGAGCGTACGGATCATACAAACAGATATTAGAAGTAAGTCCCATCATGATGGCTGTCTGAGCCATATTCGAACCAATCATACCTGCCGCTCCTACGATCGTGAGCTTTTCGTCTGTCAATGTTTTCATATTGTATTGTTTTTTTTAATAATATGTCTTCTATTAAAACATTCCCTGCAACCATAAAGTTTTCTTGAAAACCTTATTTTCCTTTCGTTTGCAAAGGTAAGAGATTTCGATCTCCTCTGTACATCATTAATACCTATCTCCCATAAGCAAAAGTTATAACTTTAGGGCAACCGCACCAAATTCATTTCTACATAGGCATAAAAAAACATCGGAGTGCCTATTAATTCTGTAATCAGTGCCAGTGATTATAAAATCAGTGCCAGCAATTATATAATCACAACCACTGATTATATAATTGCTGGCACCGATTACAGAATTAGCAGGCACTTAAGAAAGAATTATTCGGGACGAAAACGTTTTTTCTCTCCATAGAAATAAAGAATTGTTGCTGCTGGATTTGGTACGGTTGCCCTATTATACAGACAGAATATAATTCGTACCTTTGCAGCCATGAGAACATTCAGACCGGAGGCATGGTTGCCTACAACAAAGAAAGAAGTTGAAGCCCGCGGATGGGACTATATAGATGTGATACTTTTCAGCGGAGATGCCTATGTGGACCATCCTTCATTCGGAGCGGCCGTCATCGGGCGGACACTCGAAGCAATGGGACTGCGCGTAGCGATTGTCCCGCAACCGGACTGGCGCGGTGATTACCGGGATTTCAAGAAGTTGGGAGCCCCCCGCCTGTTCTTCGGTGTTTCTGCCGGAGCGATGGATTCGATGATCAACCACTATACGGCCAACAAGCGCCTGCGTAGCGACGATGCTTATACACCGGACCGCCGTGCCGGTATGCGCCCCGATTATCCCAGCATCGTTTACACGAAAATAATAAAGGAAATCTATCCGGATGTCCCTGTCGTATTAGGAGGTATAGAGGCATCCCTGCGCCGGGTTACCCATTACGATTACTGGCAAGACAAGCTGCTCCCCGGAATCCTGAAAGACAGCCCGGCGGATTTGTTGATATACGGCATGGGGGAACTTCCCTTGAAAGAACTGGTCAGCCGGTTACAGGCAGGCATTCCCTTCCATGAGATCAAAGATATACGGCAAACGGCCTATTTGGCAGACGAGGTAAAGCCGCTACCGGACGACATCAATCTCTTTTCCCATGAAGAATGCCTGCGCGACAAGCTGAAACAGGCCAAAAATTTCAAACACATAGAAGAAGAATCCAACAAACAGCAGGCATCCCGCATCCTGCAAAAGGTCGGCCGGCAAACAATCGTCGTCAATCCCCCTTTCCCACCTATGACGGAAGAAGAGATCGATGCGTCATTCGACCTACCCTACACCCGCCTGCCCCATCCCAAGTACAAAGGAAGGACGATACCGGCTTTCGAAATGATCAAGTTCTCGGTAAACATCCACCGGGGATGTTTCGGAGGCTGTGCTTTCTGTACCATCTCGGCCCATCAGGGAAAGTTTATCGCCTCACGAAGTAAAGAGTCCATATTGAAAGAAGTGAAAGAGATCACCCGGATGCCGGACTTCAAAGGATACCTGAGCGACCTCGGTGGCCCTTCGGCCAACATGTACCGGATGAAAGGGAAGAATCCGGATATCTGCTCCCAGTGCAAGAAACCGTCTTGCATCTCTCCTGTCGTCTGCAAGAATCTGAATGCAGATCACACACCGCTGTTGGATATATACAAAGAAGTGGACAGAATGCCGGAAATCAAGCGTTCGTTTATCGGTAGCGGTGTCCGCTACGACCTGCTCCTGCACCGGTATACAGATGACAATCTGAACAAAGCTGCCCATACCTATATGGAGGAACTGATAGCCCGTCATGTCTCCGGCCGTCTCAAAGTCGCCCCCGAACATACGGAGGACAATGTCCTGAAAATGATGCGCAAACCTTCATTCGAGCTTTTCGGACAATTCAAAAAAATATTCGACCGCGTAAACAAGCAATACGGATTGAACCAGCAACTAATCCCTTATTTCATATCCAGCCATCCCGGCTGTACCGAGGCAGATATGGCAAACTTGGCTATCCAGACCAAGAAACTGCATTTCCAACTCGAACAGGTGCAGGATTTCACGCCTACTCCCATGACACTAGCAACGGAGATGTACTACACAGGTTATCATCCCTACACATTGGAAAAGATATATACAGCCCATACGAAAGAACAAAAACTGGCACAGCGTCAGTTCTTTTTCTGGTATAAACCGGAATTTCGCCGCCAGATCACACAGGCGTTGCAACGAATCGGGAAAAAGGATTTGATAGGAAGGTTGTTCGGGAAATTGTAGGAAGGTGTGTCAAATATCGGTATTCATGGGACGCAGACAACGCTGACGAGCGCAGATTAACGCAG
>OWII01000496.1_pt1 | contig 22688 bp, 17 predicted proteins | sample 1732591 | NCBI WGS metagenome assembly OWII01 (sample SAMN05065732, study PRJEB22554) | human gut metagenome | biome: ENVO:2100002; feature: ENVO:00000062; material: ENVO:00002003 | host: Homo sapiens | place: USA | reverse complement strand
GCGATCGTCGGCAGCGTCAGATGTGTATAAGAGACAGATTTAGATTTAAGCAAGTACGGAATTGTTGATGTGAAAGAAATCGTTCACAATCCGTCTTATGATGTTCTGTTCGCAGAAGAAACTAAACCGAGTTTGGAAGGCTTCGAGAAAGGCCAGGTAACTGAGCTAGGTGCTGTAAACGTGATGACTGGTATTTATACAGGTCGTTCTCCTAAAGATAAATTTTTCGTAAAGAATGAAGCCAGCGAAGATTCTGTATGGTGGACTTCTGATGAATATAAGAATGATAACAAGCCTTGTTCTGAGGCTGCTTGGGCAGACTTGAAGGCTAAAGCCGTAAAAGAATTGTCTGGCAAACGTTTGTTCGTTGTCGATACATTCTGTGGCGCTAACGAGGCTACTCGTTTGAAAGTACGTTTCATCATGGAGGTTGCTTGGCAAGCTCACTTCGTAACTAATATGTTCATCCGTCCGACAGCTGAGGAATTGGCTAACTACGGCGAACCTGATTTCGTTTCTTTCAACGCTGCTAAGGCTAAAGTTGACAACTACAAAGAATTAGGCTTGAACTCTGAGACCGCTACTGTTTTCAACTTGAAGACTAAAGAGCAAGTTATCTTGAATACTTGGTACGGTGGTGAGATGAAGAAGGGTATCTTCTCTATCATGAACTACTTGAACCCGTTGCGTGGTATCGCTTCTATGCACTGCTCCGCTAACACGGATAAAGAGGGCAAGAGCTCAGCTATCTTCTTCGGTTTGTCTGGTACTGGTAAGACTACTTTGTCTACGGACCCGAAACGTTTGTTGATCGGTGACGATGAGCACGGATGGGATAACGAAGGTGTATTCAACTACGAGGGTGGTTGCTACGCTAAGGTTATCAACTTGGATAAAGATAGCGAGCCGGATATCTACAACGCTATCAAACGTGATGCTCTTCTTGAGAACGTAACAGTTGCCGCTGATGGTAAGATCGATTTCGCTGATAAGTCAGTTACAGAGAACACTCGTGTTTCTTATCCGATCTATCACATCGAGAACATCGTTAAGCCGGTTTCTAAAGGCCCGCACGCAAAACAAGTTATCTTCTTGTCTGCTGACGCATTCGGTGTATTGCCTCCAGTATCTATCTTGACTCCGGAGCAAACTCAATACTACTTCTTGTCTGGATTTACCGCTAAATTAGCAGGTACAGAGCGTGGTATCACGGAACCGACTCCTACATTCTCCGCTTGTTTCGGTGCTGCTTTCTTGTCATTGCACCCGACAAAATACGGCGAAGAGTTGGTTAAGAAGATGGAAATGACTGGCGCTAAGGCTTACTTGGTGAACACAGGTTGGAACGGTAGCGGCAAACGTATCTCTATCAAAGATACAAGAGGTATCATCGACGCTATCCTTGATGGTTCTATCAACGAGGCTCCGACAAAGAAGATCCCGTATTTCGACTTCGAGGTTCCGACTGCATTACCGGGCGTAGATCCGAAGATCTTAGATCCTCGCGATACCTATGCTGATCCTGCTCAATGGGATGAGAAAGCGAAGGATTTGGCTGCTCGCTTCCAGAAGAACTTCGCTAAGTTCACGGGCAACGAAGCTGGTAAGGCATTGGTTGCTGCTGGTCCTCAGTTATAATTGCTTAAAAAAACTTGATCAAAAAAGGTCAAGGTTTAAAAATATCTTTATAAAAAAGCGTGGAATTACTAATTCTGCGCTTTTTTTATGATAACTACGTTAATTTTATTATAAATGTAAAGTAGTTTTAAAAAATATTCCTACCTTTAGACCGGATTATCTGTTATAAGAAGAGCTTAAAAAGGAGTAATGATAAAAAAACTGACACTTATTATTGGCTTTATAATTTGTTTGTCATCTTGTGGCAAGGATTATGTCTATCGGATTGAAGGGGAACTTTCTAATCTGGAAGATCAAACCGTATATGCTGTATTTGAGAAGGATAATTATAAAGTGGTTGATACAGTGGCTTGTACGAAACCCGGGCAGTTCCAGATCGATCAAAATGAAGCGGGTTTCCATTGTGTGACTATCTTCTTTGCGGATAAAGAGCATTGGGTTACGGCTTATCTGGAACCGGGAGAAACCGTAAAAATCACGGGCGACGCTAACTCTCCATTGCTATTGCAGGTAAAGGGGGGACGGACAAATGATAAGTTGACCGCTTTTAAGAAGAAAATCGCTCCTTTATTGACGGAATTGACAAATTTATCAAATTCTTTAAATAGCAAGGATTTGAACGATACGATCGAGGAGACGGATATCGCCGCTCGTTTGGCGAATGTTAATATGCAATTGAGCGAGGAAGCGATCCGGTATGTGAAAGAGAACCCGAATGAAGAGGCATCCGTTGTCTTGATTCAATCTTTTTTCTCAGATCCCGATGATACTCGTAAAATTGATGAGTTGTTGGCGTTATTGAATCCAAGGTTGAAAGACTTTTATCTGGTGAAGGAGCTGGAGCAATATAGCGCCCGTGCGAAACGTACGGCTTTGGGTGCGGAAGCCCCAGATTTCTCCGTAAGGAATATTTATGGGAATACGGTAAGTTTGGACTCTTTCCCGCAGAAATATTTATTGCTGACGTTTACCGCTCCTTGGTGTGATATGTGCCAGACAGAGGATCTATATCTGGATAAGGTAGCGATGAAATATCCGAAAGATCAGTTGGATATTCTTTTGGTTAGCTTGGACGATAATCCGGATAATGTCCGGGATGTACTGAAGAAGGATAGTATAGCGTGGAATCTGGTAACAGATTCGGCCGGACAAGCGGCTATGTTGATAGATCTGTATAACGTAAGCGTATTGCCACGCTGTTTCTTGATAGATGAGGATCATAAGATCTTGATGAAAACAGAGAATGGAATCGAGATCAAGCAAACACTGGAGAACTTGTTCGAAGACTGAGCGATTGAAAACAGGAGGTTCCGGTTTTAATTTGTAATTAGTAACTCAAAATTCTTAACTATGTTAGTAAAATCTTATGCCGCTGCCGTGCAGGGGATTTCCGCTACGGTCGTTACCGTAGAAGTGAACTGTTCCAAAGGTATCCAATTCTTTTTAGTCGGTCTTCCGGACGTGGCCGTTCGTGAGAGCCATGAACGCATTATCTCGGCTCTTCAAGTATGTGGTTATAAATTCCCCCGCAATCGTATCGTTATTAATATGGCCCCCGCAGATATCCGTAAGGAAGGGTCCTCTTATGATCTGCCTTTGGCGATCGGTATTCTGGCGGCGGCAGAGCAGATAGATTCATCCAACTTATCCAAATTCGTATTGATGGGCGAGCTTTCTATGGACGGGAGCCTCCAACCGATAAAAGGGGCATTGCCTATTGCTATCAAGGCTAGGGAAGAAGGCTTTAAGGGCTTTATCTTACCCAAGCAAAACGCTTGTGAGGCTGCGGTGGTGAACGATCTGGAAGTGTATGGAGCTTCGAATATCAAAGAGGTGCTGGAGTTTATGGAGGGTAAACCTACATTGCGGCCTACGGTTATTGATACCCGTAAGGAGTTTTACGACCGCCAGCAATTGTTTGATTGCGATTTCTCCGATGTCCGGGGACAAGAGAACGTGAAGCGTGCGATGGAGGTGGCCGCAGCCGGCGGACATAATCTGATCATGGTAGGTCCTCCCGGAAGTGGCAAGTCCATGTTGGCGAAACGTCTCCCTACGATCTTGCCTCCCTTTACCTTGCATGAGTCCTTGGAAACAACTAAAATCCATTCCGTAGCCGGTAAGATAGGAGGTGGCGCCTCCTTGATGGTACAACGTCCTTTTCGCTCTCCCCATCATACGATCTCTAATGTCGCTATGGTAGGAGGTGGCACTTTCCCGCAGCCGGGAGAGATCAGCTTGGCTCACAATGGTGTCCTTTTTTTGGATGAGTTGCCGGAATTTAACAGGAGTGTCTTGGAAGTCATGCGGCAGCCATTGGAAGATCGAGTGATCAATATCTCCCGTGCCCGTTTCACGGTGGAATATCCAGCTGGCTTTATGCTTGTGGCCTCCATGAATCCTTGTCCCTGCGGCTACTACAACCATCCGGACCGTCCTTGTCTCTGTTCTCCCGGAGCCGTCCAGAAATATATGAACCGCATTTCCGGCCCATTACTCGATCGTATCGATATCCAGATAGAGATTGTCCCTGTCCCTTTCGAGAAGATTTCCGAGCAACAGCCCTCAGAGCCTAGTATCGCTATCCGTGAGCGGGTCATAAAAGCCCGTGCGATCCAGGAAAGGCGTTTTGCCGCTTATGAGGGTATTTATTGTAATGCCCAGATGAACTCCAAGCTACTCCATCAGTACGCCGTTCCCGACGCTTCCGGCCTCTCCATCCTCAAAACCGCCATGCAACGTCTCTGCCTCTCCGCCCGTGCCTATGACCGTATCCTGAAAGTCTCCCGCACGATAGCGGACTTGGACGCTTCCGAGCGGATCGAGGTACGGCATCTGGCGGAGGCGATTCAGTACAGGAGCTTGGATCGGGAGAATTGGGGGATGTGAGTATCAACTTAACTATTCCGATATTCCTGCGGGCTCATACCCACGTGGCGCTTGAAGTATTTCCCGAAAAAAGACATATTCGTGAAATTAAGCGCATAGGCTATGTCGTGTATGGAAAGGTTTGTTGATTTCAGCTGAGCCTTTGCGTCCATGATTACCATGGAGGTGATGATCTCCACGCAAGTTTTTCCGGTGGTTTGTTTGATAATGCTGCTTAGATGCGCTTGTGTGATGCCAAGCCGCTTGGCATACCATGCAACGGATCGTTGCATGGTGTAGTTTTGCATTACTAATTGAGTGAAATTCTTGCTGGTTTGCTCTGCTTTGGAGAGATTTTGTTTATCTGCCGTTTGATCTTTATACATGGTGCTTACCCCCATCAAGATGCCGGTAAACAGGTGATTGATAACACTCCTGCTCAGTTGGGAACCACACAGCTCGTAAGTCTTGATCAGCAACTCGAAATAATCTTTCAACAGGGGCAGGGCTTTTTCTTTCGGTTTGTAGATCGGATTTTCTTTCACGATATAGTGCATATCTATGACCGATTTACTTGCGTTTGCCTTTTCGAGGAAATCGGACGAGAATCCTATGAAATAGATTTGCAGGTCTCCGCCTATCTTATGAATCTGGAAAATACTGCCTGGCAAGATCGAGATAAAACTTCCCGGTTCAACCTTGAACTGCGTCAGGTTGATGGAGGCCTCCACCTCTCCACTCAGGCAGAACACGAAGATCCCCGCTTTTAGCCGGCAGGGATAATTGGCGTAGAGGTTCAGCAATCCAATATCTCCGGCCGTGAGCTTCCCGATGACCCAATCTTGGGGCAGGTCTATTTTAGGGATGTCTTTTTCCATGTTTCTCTTATCATTCCTTAAGCATGAATACTTGGCAAAAGTAGATATTTTCAAAGACTTGTCGTGTCTTTTCGCGGAATATTTCTTGTGCTTGGTAGGATTGAGCTCCGCTTTTGCCGGAAAGCAGATTTGTTATCGGAATTCTTTCTTTTGTGACGTTTTGATCAAAAGGATCCGCATATCGTGACAAGACTGTTTTCCATGCTTCCAAAAATAGCGGGAGTACACAGGTAATAATCGGCCTTTTTTGTGAGAAAACCGTGTTTTGGATACCTTTTAGGCGGTGAAAGTACGCACGATAGGTGTCGTTGGGCAACGCCGATACTGCCGTTGGGCATCGTAAGTAGTCGAGAACTGGATCGTGAGTAGTTGCGAATGGGCATTCGTATACTGGTATAACCCGATTCTTGCCCCCCGGATCTCCCTTTTTTACGCTTCGAATATGAATTAGCATGAATTGTTTTTGCTAGAATAAAAGGCTGTTTTGGGCTATAGGGCTATTAAACAGTGTATTGCGGTTTTTTTCTTGAAAATTTGGGAGTGGCACGTACTTTTGCCCGGAATAATCGATTCTTCGGGAGTTAAGATTACAAATTGTCATTTTGTAACGATCTTTCTTCCACGGTCAAGGCGATGGCTTGTTGCTTTGTGCTATTTGAAAAAGAGAACAGAGGCTTACAAAAATCGGACATAATTGTTTTCTTAAACACTTCTGTATGTGTGGGAGTGAGAAGTAAAATCTAAAAAAGAGAATAGGTAATCATATAAACAGACCTTGTGCGTGTTGTTGGGATGTTGTTCTTTTGCAGTTGAATTTGGGTTTGAATATCCTTATTGTTGAGGAGTGAGTATATTAAAGATATTAATATGAGAAAAATGAGATTTATGAGTTGGGGGATGGCTTGTCTGCTGGGCGGATGCTTGTCGCTGGCCTCTTGCCAACAGGAGGAACTGGGTGGAGTGCCCGTGGCGAAAGGGACGGGGACGATCACGCTCGAACTGAACGCACAGCCGGGATTCGCCTCCGGTTCCAAGACGAAGGCGGTGGATGAGGCTGTGTATAAAGATAAGAATGGATATACGTTGCAGATCCTTTCTGGTGATAATATTAAGGATGAGTTCTTGTTTAAGGATCGGCCTGCCTCGATAGAGCTGGAGGAGGGTGCGTATAAGCTGAAGGCTTTTTATGGCAAGGAACAAGTGGTTTCCCGAAATGAGTTTTACGTGTATGGAGAGAAAGCGTTTGGCGTGAAAGGTGGCGACCAGGACAAATCGGTCTCCGTGGAATGTGTGCCTACTTGTGCCAAGGTGCAAGTGGATTTTGATGCGACGATGGCGACCTATTTCAGCGATTATAAGGTGGTATATGATACCAAGGCGTTGAACGGATCTACTACGGCTACGTGGGCGAAAGGTGATACGGAACCTTGGTACCTGAAGGTTGATAAGGCAGGTGAGACGGTCAAGGCGACGATCACCTTGACGCCAAAGGCGGAGTATGAGACCAAGGAGGCCTCAGTTGTCCAGACAAAAACGTTAAGTCCGAACCAAGGCTGGACATTGAAGGTGAAACCTAATTATAACCACGGTCAGCTGGGCTTGGAGATCACGATAGATGAGACAACGGAGGACAAGCCGATCGATATTGTAATCCCTCCAACTTGGAAATAAATAAGAAAAGGAAATGAAAGCATTGAATCAGATAGGAATGGCCCTTTGCCTGTTGGTGGGCTTGGCTTCTTGCGAAATGCGGGAAGAGATCTTGGGTAAGAAGGAATCGCAAGGTTCGGGTTTGCTAAGCTTGTCGGTGGAGGCGATCGCTCCGAAGGTACAGACGAAGTCTGCGGTCGTTACGGATAACTTCGCGGTGAGTATCGTGGGGGTAAGCGATGAGGTGAAGGATTATACGAAAGATTTCGATCGGGTGAGTGACTTGCCCGCTTCTATCGAGCTGCCGGTGGGTACGTATAATGTGGTCTCGCATACGCCGGGAGATTTGAAGAAGCGGATGGATCACCCTTATTATTTGGGCGACAAGGATCTGCTGATCGAGAAGAACAAGGATACGCAGGCCAACGTGCAGTGTAAGATGCGAAACAGCCGGATCCAATTGAACTATTCAGTGGAATTCCTGGCGGCGTTTCAATCGTGGACGATTACGTTGGACGATGGCTCTGGCATAGCGTATAAGGTTGAGCACGACAATACGATAGGAACGACTCCCAAAGTCGGTTACTATGCTTTCGAGGAGAACGGGGCTGAATATGTCACGCTGAATATCCGTGCGACTACCGTTACGGGGAATACGATTACTTTTTCCCAGCCTTATTACAAGGCGGATGCGGAGACGGGCTATGAGGAGGAGGATGACCCTAATTTCAAGGGAGGCGATGCGCTGATTATCACCTTGGATCCTAAAGCTCCGGACGCGCCGACGAGTGGTACGATCGGTATCGACGTTACGGTGAATGTTCTTTTCGCCAACTCGGATACGGAGGTGAAGATCGAGGTGAATGATAAGAATCAGACTCCGGATCCGAAGCCGGATCCAGACCCGACTCCGGGTGAACAAGAGCCTTCAATGGTGTTGCCTGCCGGAGGCACTTATTCTGCGACGGAGATACCAGTTGATTTGAATGCCATATTGAAAACACCTGCTGGGTTGGAGAGTGCGATCGTAAGGATTGAGACAGATAATGCTAATTTTGAAAAAACATTGCAAGATGTTGCATTTGATAAGCCTGGGGCTTTGCTGACGGGAGCGGATTTGGTTGGCAATAATGCAATGCAGACTTTGTTTAATGGATTAGGAGGGGATAATCCAAAGCAAACACCTCAAAAGGGTGAGACCGAATATGAGTTTCCGATATCGGCTTTTTCTACCTTCTTGGGAATGTTTGTGGGAACTCATACGTTCCATATAGAATTGACTGATGTGAATGGTAAGGGTGCTACTGGTTCTCTGACATTGACAATAACTGAGTAAAGGAGTATCGTATGAAAAAGATATTTTTTCTGTTGTTGTCAGTAGTGATTTTGTCTGCTTGTCAAGAGGAAGATACTTCTTTACAGGGTAAGATGGGCTATTTGCGATTGGATGTGGCTGCGGTGTCAAGTACGAATACCAAGTCAGCTGTTCCGGAGAACTATAATCCGAAGCAACTGCATGTGGAGATCAAGGATGCCAGTGGGAACATCGTGAAACGCACAGACAATTTTGATCTGGAGTGGAAAGGGAAAGAAATGATGCTGTCCCCGGGGAATTATACGATAGCCGCTTCCTCAAACGGTTTTGACGGGAATGCCTCGGGTGAGGGTATCCCTTATTATATGGGTTCCACAACGGTGACCATTCCTGCGGATGGCAGTTCGGTGTCGGCCTCGATTGTTTGCCGGTTGGCAAACGTGAAGGTGACATTCCGTTTCGATACCTCCGTGTTGAGTGTGTTTAAGAGCTTGGCGATGGAGGTCGTTTCCTCTGTCTCAGGGGTGCTTCCGCAGTCGGCTACTTGCTCTCCGACTGAGCGGGTGGTTTATTTCCCGGTGGGGGATTTGACCGTGAGAACCGCTGTGACCAATATGGCAGGGACTACTTTCCCAGCGTTGGAGAAACCGATTACGGGTGTAAAGGCGCGCGATCATTATATCTTGAATTGCAAGTTGGGGGATTTCGGCAATGGCGGGATTACCGTGGAAGCAGATGACTCGGAAAAGGAATATACCTATACCTTCGAGGTACCTACGGTCGCTTCCACGCGACTGGGCGCAGAGACTCCGGCTGTGTTATGGAGCCGGTTCGCCCATTTGGAAGGAAGTATCTTGTCTAAGTCGGAATCTTTCGTGCCGGATCCGAGTGCGATGAGATTTGAGTGGAAAAAGAAGGACGATCCGAATTGGAATACCTTAGCTTCCACGCAAGAGGGGGAGAAATATAAAGCTACTTTAACAGGCTTGGAGTCGGGAACGGCGTATACGTATCGTCTTGTTTATAATAAGGAGAGTGATCAGTATGCGAGCGATGAGGTGATGTTTACGACAGAAAGCACCACTCCTCTACCTTATGGTAATATGGATACATGGAATAAGAGTGATAAGACTTGGTATTTAGGTGCTGTTCGGAGTTTTTGGGATTCAAGTAATCCGGGAACAACTACTGGTGCGGGTGCATTAGTGAATGTGAATCCAACACAAGGAAACAGCGAAAAAGTACATACCTCTGGAGGTAAATCGGCAGAATTGAAGTCCCAGTATGCGTCTGCTTTGGGTATTGGTAAGTTTGCCGCTGCTAGCCTCTATGCCGGTGCTTTTAATAGTTTAGTGGGTACAAATGGTGCCAAGATCGACTTCGGTTGTCCTTTTACGGGCCGTCCGACCCAATTGACCGGCTGGTTCCAATATTCTACTGGTGCAATTGATTATGTGCAAAGTGGTTTGCCAGTAGGCAAAGGCGATACAGACCTCTGGTCTGCCTATATCGTCCTTACGAATGGCAAGTATCAGTTGAATAATACGGATATGGCAGGAACTTCCAAGGACTTCATGTCCATCTTGGAGAGCGGGAAACCTGATGCCAGTGGTTTTGACGTAATCGCCTATGGTGCGTTGCCCGATGTGGAATGCGTCGCCTCTTCTGAGTGGAAGCAGTTTACGATTAACTTAACCTATCGTAACTTGGTGGAGAAACCGACCCATGTCATCATCGTCTTCTCTTCGAGCAAGTATGGTGATTATTTTACGGGAAGTACAAGTAGCACGCTGTACCTCGATGACCTCGAACTCATCTATGGTGATTCCCCCAAGCTCTTAGGCTCGGGGAATTAGGCGTGTGGAAGGTCAGCGAGGTTCGTCCGGAGATATTTGAATTTAAATAGAAGGTGAATAATGTATAAGACTTTGATAGTTCCCCTATTGGGTGTGTTTTTTTTGTTGTTGGGTGGTGTCGGTGAGGCACAGGCTCAACGGCGTATGCAACGTATCGACCGCGAGATACAGAAGACGGTCTTTATTCCTAAAGGAACATGGATGGCTGGTGGTACGATATCTTATTCGGAGCATAACGAGAGTAATCTGAATTTCCTCGTCCTCAAGGATATCGAGGGGAAGGGATACGACTTTAGCGTAAGCCCTTATTTCGGTTATTTCTTTCGCGATAATATCTCTATGGGCGCACGTTTCGCCTATAAGCGGAATTACTTGGATCTGGGTAATTTCGACTTGAACTTGGGCGAGGATTTCAATATCAGTTTAAAGAATTTGTATTATCTGGAGCATAAGTATGAGGCCTCTTGCTTTATCCGGACGTATATGCCGATCGGCAAAAGCAAGATCTTCGGTCTTTTCAACGAGGCTCGTTTGACGTATGGGTATGGCACGGGAAAGAACTCTACCGGTTCCGGTGCGGAGTATGACGGCTCGTATCAGACGGTACAGAATATGCAGATTGGTTTCGCCCCGGGCATGACGGCGTTTATCACGGACTGGTCGGCGGTGGAGGTGTCGGTCGGCGTGATGGGCTTCGACTTCAAGTGGATCGACCAAGAAACAAACCAGGTAGAGGAGGGACGACAGCGAGTTTCTTCCGGAAATTTCAAGATCAATCTCTTCTCGATCAATATTGGTATGACGTTTTATCTGTAAGGAATGAAGATGAGGAATCGAAATATAATCTGTTATATAATATGCCTGTTGTCGTTGACCGCTTGCGTGATCGAGGATGATATCCCTTATCCGTTGTTGGAGGGTGCTATCCTTTCGATGACGGTGGAAGGGCAGCGTGCCGGTGAGGAGGGACAGAGCGTGGAGGCTACGATCGATGCGAAGGCCCGCACGGTGACCCTATTCGTGAACGACTCGGTGGATCTCTCCCGCTTGAAGATCAAATCCTTGAAAGTGACAGAGGGAGCTACCTTGAAGGCCGATTCTGCCGCGTGTGCGGATATACTCCGTTTCCCGACAACGGGTTTCGCCTCTTTGGACAGTATCTCTTCCGACGCGAATACGCGGGTGGATTTTACCAAGCCGGTTTCTTTTACGGTGAAAACGTATCAGGAATATATCTGGAAGGTGTCGGTGACGCAATTGATCAAACGAGAAGTGGACGTGACGGGGCAAGTGGCGGATGCCGTGATCGATCCGGTGAACCGTAACGTGATTATCTATGTCTCTCCGGATCAATCGTTAAGCGACCTGCAAGTGAATAGTATGATGCTTGGCGGGGAGTTCGGGCGTGTGGAACCGGATCCTACCGATCCGGCGGAAAAAGATTATTCGAAAGGTCCCCGGCAGTTCTATGTGGGGTATAACTGGGAGGAGACGATGTCGAAATGGAATGTCTTCGTCTATCATAAGGAGAGTAACGCAAGTGGTGCGGAGGCTTTCACGATGGTAACCCGTGCTACGCTTTCCGGAAAGATCCAGAGCGGGAAGACACCGGTCGTGGAGTATAAGCGACAGGCGGACGCGGCTTGGAGCACGTTGGCGGCTTCGGCTGTGAAGGTGTCCGGTACCTCTTTTACGGCCTTGCTGACGGGGCTGAAGGCGGCCACTGCCTACCAGTACCGGGTATCGGTAGATGGAACAGCGGGAGAGGAGCAATCTTTTACCACGGCGGAGGCGGTACCCTTGACGAACGGGGGCTTCGATGACTGGAGTTCCGTGCCCGCGGGTAAGAATACGCTTTGGCAACCTTGGGCGGAGGGAGGAACCTCCTTCTGGGATACGGGAAACAAAGGGGCTACCACCGTGGGTAACAGCAACTCCACGCCTACTACCGAGACGAGCACGGGAAGCGGGCAAGCGGCCTCGCTGGAGTCGAAATATATCGTCTTGAAGTTTGCTGCCGGCAACATCTTTACGGGTACTTACGTGCGGACGGACGGGACGAACGGTGTGTTGCAATTCGGCCGTCCCTTCACGAGCTTCCCCTCGAAGTTGCGGATCCATTATAAATACAATTGCGTTCCGATCAACAAGTCGGGCGACGATGATTTCAAATATTTGGTAGGTCGCCCGGACTCGTGCCAGGTCTATATCGCCTTGACTGACTGGGACGCTCCGCTGGAGATCCGTACCCGGCCTTCCGAACGTCAGCTCTTTGACCCTTCGGATCCGAAAGTGATCGCTTACGGCGAGCTGACGAAGGGCGAGTCTGTCACCACATGGACGCAAGCGGATATCGTGCTGGATTACCGCTACACGAACCGTACGCCTAAGTACATCGTGGTAGTCGCTTCTGCTAGCAAGTATGGCGATTACTTCACGGGCGGCGAGGGTAGCAAGCTTTGGCTGGATGAATGTGAATTGATTTACGACTAACAATAAGGAAAACAAACGATAGGATGAAAGCAATGAGACATATTCACTTGTACATATATTTACCCTTCTTCGCCCTGCTCGCGACACTCTCCGCTTGCGTGGGCGAGGAGCTTTCTGCCCCGAAAGGGGAGGGCACAGGGTATCTCCGGCTTACGCTGGGGGATATCTCGGCCGCTGTTTCCGCGGAGGTGGAGACGAAGGCGGGAACGCTTACGTTGCCCGATACGTATATTCCCGCAAAAACGGATTTCATGATTGATATCAAGCAAGGGGGCGTTTCGTATGATGGATATCCGAGACTCTTTTCAGAGGTAGAGGGGCAGAACTTGGAGTTGCCTACGAGCATTTATACTCTGGAGGTATATGCGGGAACGAATGAACTGATCCAAGAGAGTCCTTATTTTTATGGTTCCAAGGAGGTGCGTATCGTGCCGGGAGAGAGCTTGGAGGAATCTATTGAGACCTCGTTGGCGAATGCGATGCTGGTGCCTGCGGTGAGCGAGAAACTGATAAATCACTATACGGCTTGGCAATTGACAGTAAAAGTCGGAGAGGCTTCCAAGCCCTTAGCTTCCCATGAGGCTCCGGAGGGAACCTTGTTCGTGCGTTCCGGAGAGACGGTGAAAGCGGTGTTCGAAGGAACGAATCTATTGGGGAATCAGCCTTCGAAGGAGTGGGAACTGATCGCTCAGACGGAGGCCCGCAAGCAATATGTCATTCAATGCGATCCGGATTTGTCGATCTTCTCGAAGATAGAGATGCAAGCACTTGCTACACCAACGTATGAAGAAGGTCTGCTGACGGGTTCTAGTATAACGTTGGGCTGTGTAGCGGAAGGGGTTCCTATTGAGTTGGTAGATACTTGGACAATCAGTGCTTTATACAATGACACGCCTATCCGGACTTATTCAGGTAATAATCTTACGGGTGCCATGACTGTGGTGGAGGGATGGCCGTATGTCCCGAAGGGATGTAAGTTGTCTACCTCTATTAGACTGCGAACAGGCGAGGAGTTTACGCTTCCTCCGGTAGATATTGCGGTTACAGAGCCGGACTTCTCCGTAAGTGTTTCCGGTCGCACGAGTTATTCGGTTTATGCGGAAGAGAATAATCCTACCGCTGCGAATGCGATGGATGGATCAAGCATTGTTGATATCGTGGCTACGGCAAGTATAGCTGAGGGTATATTGAATAATCCGAATTATTCGAGTTTGTTGAAGAGTTCTTATAAAACGGATACCGGACAAGAATCAGGAGAGTTTGCCTATGATGCAAAAGCAAGTTTCACTTCCCTTGCTTGGAAAAAGCACTCGCTGACAGCGGCGGTTATTTTTGATGGGACAGAGAAGATTTCCACTCCAAGTGACTGCCATGTGACGGGATTGCCGTATAAGGCGGAGCCGCCGAAACAAGAAGAATGGACAGGGGAGGGAAAGCTTAGCTGGGAGAGCGGTTATGTACAATTGGGAAAGAATGCTACATCTAATCCTCAATCTATTTTGTTTAATAAATTTTATGTTCCAAAAGAGCTGAATGTGGAAATTGATACAAAATATCATGTGCAGGGAGCAACGAGTGGTACTACTTTTAGTTTGTTTATAGGAACAAATGAGTTGTTTCGAACAACGGTTGCGGGTGCTACTATTTTTAAGCCTAACAGTGAAACAGTCGAAGAAAAACGTTTTTCTGTATTATCATCCTCTAATAACTATATAAAATGTAATAATAGTTATGGGGCAGGGCAAACTCATTCAATAGTTTATAAGATAAACGTTTATTATAGTATAGAACAATAAATATGAAACAAATACTCTTATTTGGCTTAACTGCCCTGGCATTAGTCTTCCTCCCCTCCTGTAGCAACATCCTAGAGGATTCCGGAAGCCCCTCGGCTATCGCCGAGACTGGCAAGCTTAGCCTTGCCCTTGAGGCAGATGCCTCCGTCAGTGTAACAACGAAAGCTACATCAACGGTCACGATCAGTGATGAAGTTAAAAACAATCTGGTGATCACCGGCACAAAAGAGGGCAGCTCTATTACTTTAGGCAAATCCTCTGATTTCGCTGATGGGGTCACAAGGGCCGTTCCCGCCGGTACCTATACGGAACTATCGGCTACGTACAGCCAAATGACCGGCGATTTGCAGTTCGACAGCCCCATGCTTGCGGGGAAGACAACGGAATCCGTAACCGTCACTCCCAACGCCGCGGCTGCAAAGGCCTCTATCACCGCCACGCTCACCAACTCGATCATCACGATCGATCCGGGAACGTTCGCCGAGTTGCAGAAGATGGCTACGATCACCGAGCTTTATGTGTACACCGGCTCTGAAAGCTCCCTGCCTTCGGACGAAAGCCAGAGATATTCCCTGCTATCCTCCGAGAATACCTTGGAAGCCGGCAAGACCTTGTTCGTGAAACCCGGTCTCTCGAATGTGTTTATCCATATAGCAGGTAAGCTGATCGCGGATGAGGGCAAGACATTCGACACCTCGTCGCAGATACGGGAATCGGAAACGACTTCCACCACCGCAGCAGCCAAGAACTACAGCGTACAATACAGCCTCGCTAACACGCAAGGCTCCTTGACGTTGACCATCAATGTAAACGGAACGGTTGAGGTTGTCGAGATTCCGGTCGAGGTCAATCCATACGAGTAATCTATTTGATTCCATGCGTGGCATATTCTTTGTTAGTTATGCCACGTATGGACTACCATCGTTATGAGGAAGGACGTTATCAGGCCAAATATTTCGTACGTTTCACGGGAATATACTATCTTTGTCTGCGTACATCCAAAAGAAAGGAAAATTCTATGATACCCAATATTACCATCCCCTATGCCGTGGCTGATTTTGCGGAGATGCGAGAACGTGGCTTTTATTATGTGGATAAAACTCGGTTTGTCCCTTATTTGGAGCGTTATAAGGCTCCGGTATTCTTGCGTCCGCGGCGTTTTGGTAAGAGTTTGTTGGTCTCTATGCTCGCCCATTACTACGATCGGAGTAAGTCTCATCGCTTTGAGGAGCTTTTCGGGGGAACGTGGATCGGTGCCAATCCTACGCCGGAGCATAACCAATACATGATTATCCGCTATGATTTCTCGAAGATGGTGATGGATGAGACGATAGATGGGTTGGAGCGTAACTTTAATATATTGAACTGTTCTCCCGTGGAGATTATGGTGGAGCATAATCGCGATCTCTTTGGAGACTTCAAGTTCTCTACCAAAGGCAATGCCACGCAGATGCTGGAGGAGGCATTGGCTTATGCCCGGGCGCACGATTTGCCCAAGGTTTATATCCTTATTGATGAGTACGATAATTTCACCAACCAATTGCTCACGGCCTATAAGGACCCGCTTTACGAGTCTGTCACCACTGGCGAGAGCTTCTTGCGTACCTTCTTCAAGGCTATTAAGGCGGGTATCGGCGAGGGAAGTATTCGTACTTGTTTTTGTACGGGAGTGTTGCCTGTTACGATGGATGATTTGACGAGCGGCTATAATATCGCCGAGATTCTTACCTTGAAGCCTGACTTCACGGAGACGCTAGGTTTCAATCATGAGGAGGCTGCCGAGTATCTGCGCTATGTGATTCGTAAATATGGCAACGGCGAGGATCGTTTCGACGAGCTGTGGACGCTTATCGTAAACAACTATGATGGCTATCGCTTCCTACCCAACGCACGTCCGTTATTTAATTCCACTATATTGACTTATTTCTTCAAGAACTTCGCCGAGCTGTCCGGAGGTGTCCCCGATGAGATGGTGGACGAGAACCTTCGCACGGACGTGAATTGGATCCGCCGCCTTACCATCACCTTGGAGAACGCGAAGGAGATGCTGGATGCCTTGGTGATCGATGGCGAGTTGATCTACTCTCAACCGGATCTTAGGAGTAAGTTCAACAAGCAGAAGTTCTTCGATCCGGATTTTTACCCCGTCAGTCTATATTACTTGGGCATGACAACGTTGAAAGATAATTATGTGATGGTGCTTCCCAACTTGACCGCTCAGAGCATCTACATGAATTATTACAATGAGTTGAATCAGATTAGCGACGACGCTCGCCGTTTTGTTCCCGCTTATCGCCTGTTTATGGGTCATCGGAAACTGGAGCCGCTGGTGGAGAACTATTTCAAGGAGTATCTCGGTCAGTTCCCGGCGCAAGTATTCGACAAGATCAACGAGAACTTTATTCGTTGCTCTTTCTACGAGGTGCTGAGTCGTTACTTGAGCAACTGCTATACCTTCGCCGTGGAGCAGAACTTGCCAAGCGGCCGTGCGGATCTGGTATTGACGGGCATACCGGGCACCGCCTTCCACAACGATTGCCGGGTGGTGGAGTTCAAGTATTTCAAGGCGAAAGACGCTACCATGGTAGAGGCCTTGGAGGTCGTTCGTCCCGAAGATGCCGATCAGGTGAGAAGATATGCCGCTGATATCAACCGGCAATTCCCCGCTTATCGCATGCGATCGTATGTGGTGTATATAGCGGCCGGGAAGGTTTGTAAGACATGGGAAATTATTAATCTCTAACGTAAAGGACAAGACATGAGACATTCATTGATTATTCTATTTTGTTTTTCTTTTTCTTTTCTCTCAATCTTTATGGCTCATGGGCAGTCGGAGAATGAGAAATCCAAGGGCGATTCATTCTTGTTCTCCTTTATACCCGGAGAGGCTGATATTCAAGCTACATACGGTAATAACTCTATTGAGATGGAACGCTTGAACCGGAAAATCTGGCCGGTGATGAACCCTTTGATGGATGGGGAGTTTCATGTGTTGATCGTCTCGCATATTTATACTGAGACAGGGGCGGTATCCAAAACCGCTGTCAACACTGCCATGTGGCGGGGGAATACCGTAAGGAAATATCTGAAAAACAAATACGAGCTTGATAATAAACAAATCTCCTTCTATGTAGACCGTAGCGGGGAGTGGGGGAATAGCGTGCATGTATATCTGCTTTATTTCGCTATGCCGGAATTTGCTAATAAACAGATCTTTTATTCCACGGATCAGTCTATACCCGCTATCTCATCGAGCCTAAAGCGATATGCGGAGGTTCCTTATATTTATGTGCTCAACGATCCGGATCTTTGCGTGGATGATGAGGTCTTTGCCTATGTGGTGATAAACAATAAGGCAGACCTTCCTTATGAGGAAGGCGCGATGCTTCCGGTGGCTCCGCCAACGCAGGAGAAAGTGCGACAAACTCCGGAAGTTGTTCAACCGGTCCGGACGGAGCCAAAAATTGTCCGGCAGGCAACGGTAGACGTAGCACCTGAGCCGCAAGCGCAAGAAAAGCGATCTGCTGTGTACCAACCTCGACAAGAGGCAACTCGTGTCGTGCAGAAAGTCTATCCTACTTTCCAGATGACAAACTTGACGGTTAGGACTAATTTACTTCCCTGGTTTACGGTTTCTCCGGGCGTGAGCATCGGTAAGAATGGGGCGGAACTGAAGACAGGATCGATCATGCCAAACTTGGAATTGGAGTATATGTTCGGTGGTTGGGGTTCTGTTGTGCTAGGTGGCACGTATTCGAGGTTTGGGTATAAAGGGAATCCTAATAATTTATGGGGAGTGTCGGCGTTATCTTTGGAGCCTCGCCTATGGTTTAACGATGATGGTACTTATAGGGGATTCAATGTGGGTTTGCAGTTGAAATACGGCAACTTCAACGTTCGTGATAATGATCCGCTAGGCCATGGAGAGACCGGGCAGTTCTTCGGTATCGGGGCGATGCTGAATTATTTGCAACCTATCTCCGGAAACTTCGCTTTTGAGGCGGGGCTTGGTTTTGGTTCGCGGATTATATTTGACGCTTCCACCTATACTCGGGATTATGAAACACAAGTGAGCGAGACTACGGAGAATTTCTCAGCGACCCATTTCATGCTTAATTTCCGGTTGGCGTTGGTGTATAGGTTTGGATTTAAGTAAAAGTGAGAGTGAAGATTTGTTCCTTATACAGGGATTTGATTTTCGTAAATGATTGGAGTACATGTTTTTATAAGCATTGATATATCCTTCGCTAACGGCTTGTGAAGTGAACAACTAACGGCTTCCCAAGCCGTTAGCTTACCACTAGGGGTAGCCGCTAGTTATTCACTCGACAAGCCGTTAGTTATTCACTTCACAAGCTATAAACAAGGGGGGGAGGGTTGCCATATCCAGTTACTTTTCTCCCCTTTTTGGATTGAAAAGTATCTTAACTGTATCGCTCAATGAAACTAGGTGTGTCGGGCAAGTATCTTAGGTGCAAATCCCGTCCTCTTCATATACTTTGCTATTATTTCAATACCCTATCAATCCAATCTCTTCCTTTTTTTGTACTGATGAGTATGCAACCTATTATACCTATAAGGGCAAACGTGCCGAATGTTGCGACTGCGGGTGTTATCATATTAATTCCTCCTTGTCTTTTTCAATTAAATATAATCCGATACTTATTAGTGTAAAAACAGACACACAACCTAATGTATAGATGATCCATCTGCTTGTCACATCGTTCATGATGGTAGCTAAAATGACACCGGCGATGATGAGTTTAGTACATCAAGTAAGAACTTTCCTAACTCTTTTTTCATAAGTCAATAGATTTTGATGTTTATACTTATCGCAAAGAAAACCATTCTTTTTCAATAAACCAAATTATTCCGTACCTTTGCCCCTCAAAAAGAGAACACAAGGTATGGAAAAACATTTTAAGAGAACGCTGATTACTACGGCGTTGCCGTATGCGAACGGACCGGTGCATATCGGCCATTTGGCCGGGGTGTATGTGCCTGCTGATATTTATGCCCGTTACCTTCGTTTGAAGGGAGAGGAAGTGTTGATGATTGGTGGTTCGGACGAGCATGGGGTACCCATCACGTTGAGAGCGAAGAAAGAGGGGATCACGCCGCAGGATGTGGTGGATCGTTACCACGGTATTATCAAGAAATCGTTCGAGGAGTTCGGTATCACGTTTGATATCTATTCTCGTACTACTTCCGCTACGCATCATCAGATGGCCTCGGATTTTTTCCGTACATTGTATGATAAAGGCGAATTCATCGAGAAAACAAGCGAGCAATACTACGATGAGGAGGCGAAGCAATTCTTGGCCGACCGTTATATCACGGGTACTTGTCCGCATTGTGGAAACGAGAAGGCATATGGTGACCAGTGCGAGGCTTGCGGTACTTCCCTTAGCCCGACGGATTTGATCGATCCGAAATCCGCTATCAGTGGCAGCAAGCCGGTGATGCGTGAGACAAAGCATTGGTATCTGCCTTTGGATAAGTGGGAGCCATTTTTGCGTAAATGGATCTTGGAGGATCATAAGGAATGGAAGCCGAACGTCTACGGGCAGTGTAAGAGTTGGCTGGATATGGGTCTGCAACCCCGTGCGGTGAGTCGCGATTTGGATTGGGGTATCCCTGTTCCCGTGGAAGGGGCGGAAGGAAAGGTGCTGTATGTATGGTTCGACGCTCCGATCGGTTATATCTCTAATACGAAGGAGTTGCTGCCGGATAGCTGGGAGACTTGGTGGAAGGATCCGGAGACTAAAATGGTCCATTTCATCGGTAAAGATAATATCGTGTTCCATTGTATCGTGTTCCCTTCCATGCTGAAAGCGGAAGGTTCTTATAACTTGCCGGAGAATGTCCCTGCCAACGAGTTCTTGAACTTGGAGGGCGACAAGATCTCTACTTCCCGCAACTGGGCGGTTTGGTTGAACGAGTATCTGGTGGATATGCCGGGCAAGCAAGACGTGTTGCGCTATGTCTTGACGGCCAATGCGCCGGAGACAAAGGATAATGATTTCACATGGAAAGATTTTCAGGCTCGTAATAATAATGAGTTGGTCGCTATCTTAGGGAACTTCGTGAACCGTGCGTTAGTCCTTACGGATAAGTATTTCGAGGGTAAGGTGCCGGCGGCTGGCGAGTTGACGGATTATGATCGTCAGACCTTGAGGGATTTCTCGGATGTAAAAGAGAACGTGGAACGCCTGTTGGATACCTACCACTTCCGTGACGCTCAGAAAGAGGCGATGAACCTAGCCCGTATCGGAAATAAGTATCTCGCTGATATGGAACCTTGGAAGTTGGCGAAGACGGATATGCCTCGTGTCGCTACGGTCATGAACATCGCTTTGCAGATTACGGCTAATCTGGCGATCGCTTTTGAGCCGTTCTTGCCGTTTAGCATGGAGAAACTGAACAAGATGCTGAATGTAGAGCCGTTGGGATGGAATCGCCTAGGCGCTACGGATCTATTGGAGGCCGGTCATCAATTGGGCAAGGCAGAGTTGTTGTTCGAGAAGATAGAAGATAGCGTGATCGAGGCTCAAGTGCAGAAATTATTGGATACGAAGAAAGCGAATGAGGAGGCGAACTATAAGGCGAAACCGATCCGTGAGAATATCGAGTTCGATGATTTCATGAAACTGGATATCCGTGTGGGTACGGTTCTGGAATGTGTGAAGGTTCCGAAAGCGGATAAGCTGCTTCAGTTCCGTATAGACGATGGTCTGGAGAAACGCACGATCGTATCGGGCATCGCCCAACATTATAAACCCGAGGAATTGGTAGGCAAGCAAGTTTGCTTCATCGCTAACTTAGCTCCCCGTAAGCTGAAAGGCATTGTTTCCGAGGGCATGATTCTCTCCGCTGAGAATTTTGATGGAAAGCTGGCGGTTATCACTCCGGAGAAAGAGGTGAAACCGGGTAGTGAGGTGAAATAGGAAATCCTTTTGGAATGGTATAATTAAAAGTAGGGACATTCAAGTGCTATTTGAATGTCCTTCCTTTTTCATTTTTAAATAATAAGATCGCAGATATGGAGAAAAAAATACAAATGGTTGATTTAGTTGGTCAATATCATCGACTAAAGGAAGAGATAGATGAAGCTATGTTTTCAATGATAGAGAGTAGCTCTTTTATTAATGGCCCGATGGTGAAGGTTTTTGGCTCAAATCTGGCAGCTTATTTAGATACGGAGTATGTGATTCCCTGTGGAAACTGTACCGATGCTTTACAAATCGCTTTGATGCGTTTGAATTTAAGGCGAGGAGATGAGGTAATAGTGCCGGCGTTCACATATGCGGCGGCGGCTGAGGCTGCGGTTTTATTAGGTCTGGTTCCCGTTTTGGTTGATGTAGATGAGCGTACTTTTAATATTTCTCCGGAAGCCATAGCTGAAGCTATAACGGATCGTACGAAGGTTATCATTGCGGTCCATCTTTTTGGACAAAGCTGTGATATGCATCCGATATTGGAATTGGCTAGGAAAAATGATTTATATGTTATTGAAGATAATGCGCAATCATTGGGCGCGGAATATACATTCCCGGACGGAACCTCAAGAAAGACCGGGACGATAGGCGATATTGGCGCTTTGTCTTTTTTCCCGACAAAGATTTTAGGATGTTATGGTGATGGAGGAGCTGTGATCGTACATGACGCGGACTTGGCAGAAGAAGTCCGTATGACTACGGTGCATGGACAAAATGTAAAGTATCATCATCAGATTATAGGTTGTAATTCCCGCCTTGATACCTTACAGGCGGCTATCTTAAATGCTAAATTAAAACATATAGATGACTTTATCGCCTCCCGACAAGCTGCTGCCCGGCGATATGATGCAGGCTTATCAAGCTTGGATGGTATATTGTTGCCTACTTGTATTCCATCCTCAACACATGTATACCACCAATATACGATACAGGTCTTGGATGGCCGTCGTGAGGCTTTGCAAAATTATTTAAAAGAACATGGAATCCCTGCCTTGATTTACTATCCCGTTCCAATGCAAGAACAAATTGCGTTTAAGGATCATGTTCGGCATGGAGGCGACTTGTCTGTAGCTAAACGCCTTACACGAAACGTCCTCTCCCTCCCGATACATACGGAGATGGAAGAGGATGTTCAAGAGTATATTATAGCTGTCTCTTATACACATCTGACGCTGCCGACGATCGCATAAGTGTAG
>OWII01000485.1_pt1 | contig 22933 bp, 20 predicted proteins | sample 1732591 | NCBI WGS metagenome assembly OWII01 (sample SAMN05065732, study PRJEB22554) | human gut metagenome | biome: ENVO:2100002; feature: ENVO:00000062; material: ENVO:00002003 | host: Homo sapiens | place: USA | reverse complement strand
CGAGATTACTACGCGTCTCGTGGGCTCGGAGATGTGTATAAGAGACAGAAATATTATAAAAAGAAAGAAGAATATCGTATAATGATGGCTAAAATACAAAAACTGACTTTGCAACAAGAAATTATATTGGTTGATATTGCAAGAAAAATAGCCAAATCTAACAGTTTATTACACATATGGATAAAATGAATTCTTATTGAATGATTGGAAAAGGATAGTGAAAGCACTATCCTTTTATTATATTGATATGTTTATACGACAAACATACTACCCCAGTGACAAGTAGCGACACCCCACCATAAACTTGCTAATAATCAACATATTCCCCTATATATTTACGTCCGGTTTCACTGGAAACCATTAGTATTCACCATTTAAAAACTTAAGTTTATGGACGAAAGACCGGACAACAGCCAGCAGTTGATGGACATCCTTCTTGTCATGGACAAGGAAGAAAAGACCATTCAAGCCGTCAGCGGAGTGCAGGACGGCAAGTTACAAACCAAGAACCCGTTGGAGGACAACAACGACCTTCTCCGGGTGGATCGCCACGGAGATATATTCTCCAACTTCTTTTCCAATCTCTGGAGCCAGTTGAAAGATCCCACCCGTTTCCATTTCTTCCGTGTCCCGGAGGAAGACGTGCAACGGGTAGCGGCAGATTTCCAGCAGACCGTGCAGAACCCCACGCCCGAAGGACAGGCACGCATGGCACAGTACGAAGTACAGCCGCCCCGGCAGGCACAGCAACAGAGCCGGGAGCAGGCGCAACCTGCCGCCGGGCAACAGCAACAGACCGATGCACCGCAACAGCAACCACAACCGCAGCAACAGCCGCAGTACAAGTACGACGTGGACAAGATTGACTGGGAGGCAGCCGTATCCATCGGTATCAAAAGGGAACAACTTGAACAGAACGGTATGCTCGACCAGATGCTAAAAGGTTTCCAGACCGACAAGACAGTCCGTGTGTACTTCAACCTCGGTTCTCTTTCCCACAGCAACGACAGCCAGCTTTCCTTGCGTGAGAACACCGACGGCAAGCTCGTCATTTGCAGCCACGGCATTCTCGACCTTGACAAGATGCAGAAACAGTTTTTCGGGTACGAACTTTCCCAAAAGGACATGGACGCCGTGAAGCTCTCCGGCAATATCGGGCATCCCGCCGAGGTCACCAACCGGGCGGGCGAGAAAATCCCGTCCCTTATCAGCCGTAACCTGAAAACGAACGAACTGGTGTCGTTCCCGTTGGACAAGGTGCGCATCCCTGCCGAGAGGAACGGGCACACCTTCACACCCGACGAGGTTTCCAAGTTGAAGCGGGGCGAAGCCGTCGTCTGCCAGTTCCAGACCAAAGTGAAAGAGGGGCAGAAACCCAAGACCTATTTAGCCCCCGTACAGTTCAGTGCCGCCAAGATGCAGCTTGAACTACTCTTTGGCGAAAGGGGCAAACTGGCGATGGACGGACACCGGGAAATGCAGAGGCAGACCGCCAATCAGGAAGTCCCCAAGACCTTCCGCAAGCAGGAACTCACCGAGAAGTCGCAGCTTGAACTCTCCGGTGGCGGGACGGTCAAGGTTTCCGGTCTGGTGGATAAACGTGGCAAAGCCTACCACGGTTATATCACATGGCAGCCCGGACAGAAATATCCCGCTTTCATGTTCCCGAAGGACTACAAGACGGCACTCGAAGAGGGGCGTGTCAAACCCGCCGTCGAGAACGAGGTGCAGGTGGCGGTCAATTCACAAGGTAAAACCAACGAATCCACCAAGAGCCTGAAAGAAGCCCTGCAATCCGCACAAACCCAGCCCACCGGGGAACAGAAGCAGCGGCAAGACCGCAAGGAGCAGCAGACAGAGGATAGGAAGCAGGAACAACGGCAGGAGCAGAAGCAGGACAAGCCCAAGCAGCGCAAGGGTGTCCGCCGTTAATCCTTTCCCCCCTTTTTATTACGATTCGGTTGTCCCGCCCCAAGTGACGGGACACTTTTTGTCAAACCATTAAAAATTGAACATTTATGATTACAGCAATTATCGCCGAGAAACCTTCCGTAGCGAAGGATATAGCAAACGTGTTGGGAGTCCGTGAACGTCACGATGGCTACCTCTCAGGCAACGGTTACCTCGTTACCTGGGCGTTCGGCCATCTGGTACAGTTGGCTATGCCCGACGCTTACGGTTACACGGGCTTCCGCCGGGAGAACCTGCCCATCATCCCGCAGGAATTTAAGTTCATCCCCCGCCAGATACGGGAAGGCAAGGAGTACAAATCCGATCCCGGTGTACTCAAACAGCTAAAGGTCATTGGCGAAGTTTTCGCCCAGTCTGACCGGATCATCGTGGCGACTGATGCAGGTCGGGAAGGAGAAGGTATCTTCCGCTATATTTACAACTACCTCGACTGCCGCAAGCCCTTTGTCCGCCTGTGGATTTCCTCGCTGACTGACCGTGCCATCCGGGAAGGGCTGGAGAACCTCAAACCCGGCAGCAGTTACGACAACCTCTACCGTGCCGCCGAAGCCCGTGCCATCGCCGATTGGGAAATCGGCTTGAACGCCACCCAAGCACTCTCCATCGCCGCCGGGCAAGGAATCTTCTCGCTCGGACGGGTGCAGACACCCACCTTGATGATGATCTGTTCCCGCTATCTGGAGAACAAGGATTTCACCCCGCAGACCTATTACCAAATCCGGGTGGTGGCGGCAAAGGACGGCACGCCCTTCTCCGCCTTGTCCGAACACAGGTACGAAACCCTTCCGGCAGTCAATACCGCCCTTAGTGCCGTGACCGCAACGGGAACGGTTACGGTTGCCGACGTGCAGTGCAAGGAAGTCAGTCAGGAACCGCCGCTGCTGTACGACCTGACAAGTTTACAAAAGGAAGCCAACAGCAAGCTCGGCTTTTCAGCGGACAAGACACTCAACATCGCCCAGTCGTTATACGAGGCGAAAGTTTTGAGCTACCCCCGCACAGGTTCCCGCTATATCTCCGACGATGTTTTCGACGAAATCCCGTCCCGCATCGCCCTGCTGGAACAATACCCGGTTTTTGCCGCCTATGCCGCCACCCTGAAAGGGACGGCACTCAACCGACGTAGCGTGGACGACAAGAAAGTCACCGACCACCATGCGCTCATTATCACCGAATGTCTGCCCGGCGAACTGCCGGAAGAGCAGCGCAAGATTTACGACATGGTGGCAGCCCGCCTGCTCGAATCCTTCTCCGCCCGCTGTGTCAAGGACGTTACCACCGTCCGCCTGACGGCAGGCAACAGCGACTTTACCGCCAAAGGTACGGTTGTCAAGTCCGCCGGATGGCGTGCCGTGCGTGGCGAGCGGGACGAAGAGGAAGAATCTGCCGCCCTTCCCGTTTTACGGCAGGGCGAAACCTTCCCCCTCGAATCCGCCGAACCGTTGGAGAAACAGACCAAGCCCAAGCCCCTGCATACCGAGAGCAGCCTGCTTTCGGCAATGGAGAGCTGTGGCAGAAATCTGGACGAAGCCGGACTCCGGGACTGCCTGAAGGACATAGGCATCGGCACGCCCGCCACCCGTGCCTCCATCATCGAAACTCTGTTTTCACGTGACTACGTGCGTCGGGAGAAGAAGAACCTCGTGCCTACCGAAAAAGGGCTTGCCGTGTACAGCACCGTCAAGGGCAAGAAGATTGCCGACGTTGAAATGACCGGGCAGTGGGAAACCGCCCTTGCCCGTATCGAAACGGGCGAAATGGATGCGGTAACCTTCCGCAAGGGTATCGAAGTCTATGCCGCACAAATCACCGAGGAACTTTTGCAGGTGCAGGTATCGGTTGCGGACGGCAAACACATCCCTTGCCCCAAGTGCCAGTCCGGACGCATCCTCTTTTATTCGAAGGTCGCCAAGTGCAGCAACGTCGATTGCGGGCTTACCGTCTTCCGCAGCAAGGGCGGGAAGACACTCACCGACAGCCAGATTACCGACCTTGTTACCAAAGGCAAGACCTCCCTTATCAAAGGCTTCAAGAACAGGGACGGCAAGGCGTTCGATGCACACGTCACCTTTGACAAGGATTTCCGCACCGTGTACGACTTCCCGCCCAAGCCCAAAGGGAAAGGGGGCAGACGATGAACGGCTGGTTATCCGTGCAGGAAGCCGCCCGCCTTTGCGGTACGGACGAGCAACGCATCACCCTTTGGATGAACGGCAACCACATTGCCTACGCCTGTTTCGATACCGTCCTGATGATTGACGGCGCATCCCTTTTCGCCCTTTTCGAGCGCAACCGGGTAGCCACCATCTATGACGATGTGCCACGGCGGAAGAAAAGGGGCAGACCGGGCAAGCACAGCGAGCTATTGAATACCCCGCTGGACAGGCTCGGCTTTTCCCGCCGTGTCGTCAAGGCTTGCCGGGAGCTTGGCATTTTCTCCACCGAACACTTGCTCATGCACCTGAAAAGGTATCGTCTTTCCCGCCTGTATTGTGTCCGCAACTTCGGCAGCCAGTCCGGTACTGAAATTCTCCGCTGGCTTCACCGGAACAAACTCATAGACGACGGAAGCCCACGGGATTTTCAGGTTTTATTCCCGTAATCCCATAATAATTAATACCTTTGCTGGTCGGTCACTCTGAAAGGGCGAATTAGCCTTTTTCAGTGACCGGGTGGCAGACGTTTAGGGTAGCAACACCCCGAACGTTTTTAACCAACTTTCAATAATTGTATAACATGAATTTTGAACAATTAGCAACCATCATAACCGACACGCACCGACAACTGCAACAGAGTGCGGTCAAAGCCGTAAACCAATGCCAGACCATACGTAACTGGTTAATGGGGTTTTATATCGTGGAGTTCGAGCAGAACGGGGAAGACCGTGCTGTGTATGGCGATTTGTTATTAAAGAAGTTAGAAAAACGAATAGATCAGCAAGGTTTAAATGTCACCTTGTTTCAATGGGCAAGAAAATTCTATCTTACTTACCCGATTTTTGCAAGGCTGATAGATAATTTATTCCATCAGATTTATGCGACAGTGTCGCATAAATCTTTGCAGAATGGTGGGGAACAAATTTATGCGACGTTGTCGCATAAATTGCAATATTCTGATAAAGAAGATGATAATAATGAAATATCAGCAGAGAAATTACTCTCTTCCATATCATTTTCCCACTTTATCGAACTGATGAAGATAGACAACCCGGTCAAGCGCATGTATTACGAAATGCTAACCATCCAGACCGGGCTTTCCGTCCGTGAACTAAGGCGGCAAATCGGAGCATTGAGTTACGAGCGTGTCGGCTTGTCCGGTGATATGGAATATGCGCTTACCGCTATCCGGCAGAAAATACATCCGCAAACCGTAACCGATGTTATCAAAGATGATTATTTCTTTGAATTTCTGAATATACCGCAACAACGGGCTTTACTTCTTAAAGAGAACGAACTCGAAACCCGGTTGCTCGACCATCTGCGTGACTTCATTATTGAATTAGGGAATGGCTTCTGTTTCGAGGCAAGACAAAAGCGCATCCTTATCGGTGACGAGTATTTTTTTATTGACATGGTCTTTTACCACCGTATTCTTAAGGCTCATATTTTGCTGGAAGTCAAGATTTCTCCATTCGACCACGCTCATGTATCGCAACTTTATTCTTACCTGAATTACTACAAAGCCGAGGTCATGGAACCGGATGATAACCCGCCCATCGGTATTTTATTGGTAACGGACAAGAACGATGCACTGGTACAATACGCTACCGCTGGATTGGATGAACAGATATTTGTTTCCAAATACAAGCTCCAACTACCGACTGAGCAGCAACTCAAAGACTTAATCCTAAAGACTATCCGGCAATAACCTATAACGATAAATGCGCAACCGCTTGTTGCGCATTTGTGTTTTCCCAATTTGGCAACCGCCTGTTGCCAAATTACGAAACAACTTGTTTCGTATTTACACCCTTCCGTACACCGTCCGTACCTTCTCGCTATCCAGCAGCCTACACGAGCGTACCACCCATTCCGCATTGTCAGCCTTGATACCCGACAGAGCCTTTTCTTTACCCCCTGCAACCTTCGGCAGCGTAATTGCCACGATTTCGTCAGCCAGCCCGCTATTCAGCAACATGGCTGCAATTCCTTCACCGTAAGCAACCATCACACCGTCACCCGCAGCTTTCATCCGTCCGATTTCCGCCACGGCATCCCCCGTGATGAACTTCACGGATTGTTTTTCCGTCAGGTTACAATCGGCTTGCGCCACTACGAAAGTTTCTTTCTCCGTGATCGGCCAGCCGAGGTGGTTCATAAATACGTTTAAATAGGTTTCTTCATCCAAGAGCAGGCAATCGGCTTTCCCGATAGCATCATCCACCTGCTTGTCAGCACGGGCAGGGCATCCGTCAATGGACTGGTACACATACAAGGTAATCTGTTTCATAACGTTGTTTTTATCGGTTATGCCCGCCAGTAGTCATAAAAAAACAGCGTGAACTCACGCTATTCTGACACAAGGCACTGGTATACCGGTAAACTGAATAGGCAAGCCCACGCCGTATGTGCATACAGCATGTGCATTGCGCCATTCGTCCAGTTTATCAAAAAATTACCAGTCTTCTGTGTCAAGACGTTTAGCGAACGTACAATCTATATAATCAAAACCCGCTTGCGTTCAAGCCGGGCAATGAACTTTCATATTTTCATCTGCAAATATAGTGCAAACCTGCCGGATTACAAAAGAATAGCCCGCCTTATCTCACGACAAGGCAGGGCAACCTTTACTCTTCACTTACGCTTTCTCTCCGTCACCGCATCGAAACGGTTGCGGATAAACTCCTGCACATCCTTCGCCCGGTAAAATACCTTCCCGCTGATCGTGAAGTAAGGCAACGCCCCGATAGCCCGGTATCGCTGCAATGTCCGTATGCCGACTTTCAGCAGCAGGCACAAGTCCTGATTATCCAGCAGTTCCTCACCGTCCAGCAGGCTGTTCTTCTTCAACATCCGTTCCAGCAACTTCTCCGTCCGCTCGAAGTGTTCCATGATGCGCATCATCCAGCCTTCAAATTCTTCCCGGTCTGTGTACATAGCAATCTCCTTCCTTTTCGATGATTTCCTTTTCCCGCATGTAGCGGATATAACCTTTCGCCGTGCGCTCCTTCACGTCCAGCGTTTCCTGAATCAACTCGCACAGCTCGATGTAACCGTACTTCTCCTGCCGGGCGAACGCCTCCCGTGCCATTTCCGCCAGTTCCTTCTCCTTGCGCTTCTCCTTCTCGGCACGGGGCTTTTCGCCCACGTACACGGGCATCCCGGCTTGTCTGTCCCAGCGGAACTGCATCAGCGGAATGTCCAGCGGGCTGCCGTCCCGCACCTTCAACGCTTTCACCACCGATATTTCCGGGTTCTCGTCCTTTTCTATCGAGAGGATTGCCGCCGACTTGCGCTGCAACTCGCTGCCCAAGTGTCCCCGCAGCTTCAAGCCGTTCGGTACGAAATGCACCACGGCGGCGATGCACGTGCGGTAAATCCCCGCCAGCCGGTAAATCTCGTCGATCAGCGCCACGCTTTCCCCCTCGTCGTTGGCGCAGCGTATCAAATCCGCCACCCCGTCAATCACCACCAGATGAATACCCCCGTGCAGGTAATGGTACTTGTCCATGCTCTGCATGATTGCGGTCAGCCGCTCGCCCCTCGACATTCCCGTCAGGCAGTACACGTGCAGGAACTCCGGCATCCGTTCCCGTCCGGCACGCCGCAACAGCCGTCCCGTGTTCTTGTACAGTTGTTGTTCGCTCTGCTCCGTATCATAGAGCAGTACCGCACGCCTTTTCCGGTTCGGTTCAACCCGCACGCCCAGCAGGTCGGTGTCCGTTTCTTTCTCCTGAATCGCCCCGGCTACCAGCGCAGCGGTGTAGTTACTCTTTCCCGTACCTTCCCCGCCCGTGATGCAGAGTATGTTCTCTTCCGTGCCCAACGGCACGTCCCCGGCGGTAATGATGCTGACCGCCGCCAGTGGCGGGTGGTCGTAGTCGATCTCGCACGATTTCAGTACCGCCATCGTGTCCCCGTACAGGCTGTCCAGCAGTTTAAGGAACAGCTTCACGAACTCTTCCCGTGTCCGTCCCGCCTTGAAGTAGTCTGACACGTCCTTGTCCGTCTTTTCTCCCGTCAGCGGCAGCACCAGCCGTTCCACCCCGTACTCCGTCAGTTGTTGGCGGTGCTTCTCGGAGCTTTCCAGCCCGGTTTTATCCACGTCGTACAGCAGCACGATATGTTTGAAACGGTACACCAGCTTGCGGATAATCTTCGTGGGGATAACCGATGTTTCCGAGTTGAAGCAGATAGCGTGGAATCCGTGCGCCGCCAGCGTCAGCACATCCTTCTCGCCACCCGTCAGGAAGAGCGTGTCGCCCTTCGGCGGCAACTCTTCCAGCCCGAAGCAATAGTTATCCCCCGTATGACCGCCATACACGAAACGGATGTCAGATTTCGGGCGGTACACCTTCACGCCCCATTTCCCCACGTACCCGAACATCGGTTCTGCGGGCGTGGACGTGAAACCGAACGCTTTCCCTTCCGCCGTTTCGCTCCGGTACTCTTTTAGCGACTGCACCCCGTAACGGTTCAGCACCTCTTCCGTGATTCCGTACCCGTTCCAGTATCCCAGTTCGTTTTCCGTGAACGCCTGTTGCGTCGTCCGGTAAGGTCTTGGCTTCCGCTCCGGTTCTGTCCGTCCTTCTCCCGTTTCGTCCGGTTCTCTTAGCCCGTTCCCTTCCGCTGCCCCGGCATCCCGTAGCTTTGCCCGGCGCTCCCGTACCACATCGGACGGCAGTTCCTCACCGATACCCAGACACAGTTCACGGTCTATCGTTTCCAGCACCTCCACGAAGTCGGCGGCGTTCCTGCAATCCAGCCCCTTGATTTTCGCAACGAGGAAGAAACAGTCGCCCGAAAAGTCCCCGTTCCCGAAGTCCTTCATCTTGTATGTCCCGCTTCGGCGGTCATAGTACACGTTGCACGACGCCTTGCTGTCCTCGTACAGCGGGTTCAGGAAATTCCTGCCCACCCGCCATTTCACGGGCAGGTAGTGGCGGAACACGTCCAGCCCGTTACTCGTTCGTGCCAGTATTTCCTCTTTTCTTACCATAGGACTTGTTTTTACGTTCGTGTAAAGGGTGCTGTTCCGCCATCCGGTCTATTTGCGTGGCAGGCGTTTCCCGCATCCAGCGTTCCCGGAACTGCTCCACGTCCGTGCGGCGGTAGCGGATCTTCTTGCCGCAGATGGAGAACGGAAGAATCCGGTTCGTGCGGTAGCGTTGCAGCGTGCGGGGACTGATTTCGAGGTACTCGCACACCTCCGCATTCTGCATCCACTTGTCCGTTTTCCGGCGGTTCTTCTCTTCCTGTCCCTGCTGTTGTTCCGTCTCCCTTTGCCGGGATTCCTGCACGTATGCCGCTATCCCGTCTATCTTTTCCACGAGGGCGGCAAAGGCTTTGCTTTCGATAGTCATTACTTCCATAATCTGTTGATATTTAGATTTCTGGTCGCAAATGTCCGGCTATTCGACAACTTTTCTTTTCACGTCCGTACCACCTTGCCAAAGATTTTTTCCGGCACGAAAAAAGCCGCCGGAGAGCCTTTTCTTCGGCTCTTCCGGCGGCTGCAAACCGCTTGTCATTGGTTAGGGTATGATGAAGGGGAAATTTGGCAACTTGCTATGAACTTGCTAATCCCACGACTGTTTTTCAATAAGTTAGCTATCGGTTTCGTCCATCCGTTTGAGCAGTTTCTCTATCATTTGGTCGAGATACGCTGTCCGGCTGTTCTTCCGGTTCCGCATGGCGATGAACATGTGGTACACGTCGCCGAGGTGGATATGGAACAGCCGCTCGAAGACCGTCACGAGGTCGATGATGTCCGCCTTGCCGTTATCCACGCTGCCCGTCACGTAAATCCCGTAGATCAGTTCCACAGCCGCCGCTTTCTTGTCCGTCCAGTACAGTTTCTTGTATGTCGGCAGGCTCTCTTCCGTGGGTTCGTGCATCCGTTTCGTCAGGAAGGCGGACAGCAGTTCGAACGAAACCAGTCGGGCGACGAGCAGGTCGTAGCCCGTGGCGAACTCCGCTTCCGGCTCGAAGAGGAACGTGTCCGTTTCCGGGCTGATCTCCGTCTGTCCCCGTCTGAAATAGAAGCTGTCCCGGTACGTCGCCCCGCTCCGGTAGTATTGGAAGAAGGAGAGGTTTCTCTCGAAGAGCTGCTTCAGCTTCTCCACCTCGCATTGGTAATAGCCCGTCGCAAACGCGTGGCAGGGCGGGCGGTTACTCTCTATCTGGTATAATTTGTAGAAGTACAGCAACCGCCCGAAGAGTTGCGGCTTGCGGTACTTGAAGAAGAGTATCTCCTCCGCATCGTCTTTAAATTCATGGGAGAGCGTGAAGGTTTTCAGTTCGCTCATTTTCTTTTTCAGATAAGTCATCATTTCACGGCAGCTTGGGATAATATTCTCTCCCTCCATATTGATCGTAGCCGTGTGGCGGTCAATATCTTGCAGCAACGCATTAAAAAATTTCTCCATTAAATCTCTTTTATTGAAAACGGCTGCAAAGTTACTGGCAATCTGAATATTACTTTTTCTGTTTCCCGTCCGTTCTTTTTCGATAATCGCTCAAATCGGCGAAATCACCTGTTTTTATATCCCATGTGGCATTTTTTCTGCTTTCGGCAACTGGTGCGCTGCAATATCACAAGTTACCGGTTCCTTCGTATCTCACCCGGACTCGCCCCGAAATTCATCTGGCAGAACTCCGTCAGGTACGATTGCGACACGAACCCGCATACCTCTGCCACTTCCAGCAGTGGCAAGTCTGTTTGTGTGAGCAGTTTCTTCACCTTGTCTTTTCGCAGCCCGTTCAGCCATTCATGGGGAGTAGTGCCGAACTCTTCACGGAACAGCCGCCGGAAAGTGCTTAGGCTGTACCCGCAAAGGTCTGCCAGATGTCCCGTATTCTTAGCCTTCGTGTAGTGCTTCGTAACCTTCTCCACGAGCCTTTTATTCTTCACCATCCCCAGATACACCTCTGCCTGCAACAACTCTTCACCCGTCATTTCCTTTACCTTCGCACGGGCAACAGGCACTTCCAGTTCCGTGGCACCTTTCGGCAGTTCCCCGCTCTGGGTGCAGTGCGGACGTTTCCGCTTCATTTGCTGCACATGTTGCGCCAGTCGGTTATACACTCCGTTTAGATACCCCCGTTCCGGATAGAGGGACAGTACCCTGCACAAATACAGCAGTTCCCGGTTGCATCCGTAGTTGATATACCAACTTGATAGCCGGAACACATACCGCAGTGCCGCATCTTCCCGTGACAGGGCGAACAGCATCACATACGCCTCGAAGCCCTTGTCGCTGTACGTCACCGCTTCTGGCAGCTCGTTCAGCATATCCGCCACGAACCGCATCACCCGCCCGTCCTCGGCAAGCTGTTCCAGCCCGGCAAATTCCCCGGCATCCTGCTCGCTTCGTATCATTCCTTCTATTGTTTCCACCAGAGCTTGCACCTTCTCCGCAATCTCCGGCTCTGCCGTCACCGCTGCCCGCAGCAGTTCTTGGCTTAGTGTTGATGTTGTTTCCATATTCATATATTTTTCTCAATACCCCCACCAATCACTATCGACATAGTTACTGCTTTTATAAATCAGCTTATCGTTTTTAATGGCAAGAACCTGTACCTTGTCAGCGGGTATCTTCAATTCTCCCTTATCTGTTTTCAGGCTTACACCGATAGGCTTTGCCACACTATCTATATGAAAGACAAGATCACCCTTCGGTAATTTGCCATCACCATAGACTTTTTCAAAAATCTCCGCAGTGTAGATATTGTCATTTTGCGGATAATCTTTCCCGAATGCCTTCTCAAAAACCGGAAGCACCGTCTTTTCATCAAGCAGGAATCTGACTTCATACTGATCCTTGCCCGCTGTCCAGCTTATATATATGTTACGGGGACGGGCTTGTAAGGAATAGGGATTCTCTTTCAGCCTTTCCCATAAAATCACATCGTATTCTCCATTGAAATAATGAACCGCTATTTCAGTCAAATCCACATCTGCCATTTCTATTTTAGGAACTATATGATAATTAAACCGTTTACGGTAGTTTTCAAACAACAGACTGTCAGGCAAACCATTCTTCTTTAAGTTCTCTATTATTCTTGGGTCTCTTTGTATTTTTTTTACATACTCATCCTGAGTCATAGTTGCACGAGGACGAAACTCCGACATTTTTACGGACACTTCCGATCCACGCAGACAGCAGACCTCGGTTCTACGTCCATCACCAGCAGCCCATACTTGTACCATTCCATAGGGAGCCATCCCAACGACAAGTCCGTCATATCGCTGTTCTATTTTCCGCACATTCATCCAAACAGTATTAAATAGCGATTGTAATCTTTCTTTGGGCAACCAGTCCGAAACAAAATAAAACTTATTTTCAGTAAACGACAACCATACTATTTCTATCGCTTCCGGCAAAGATTTATACTCTTCACCCACAACGTGCAATGATTGTCCCACTCCCCACACATTACCGACAACCGATTTACTTGGTATATAAACCGTACTTTTATCCGGCATACCGAAATACCCTACATGGATAGTTGTAGGATATAGGTAAGGCGCACTCTCACTCGGATACCACGAATATAACTTTTCCTTCTCCTCTCGCTTCTCTTTTTTACCGGAGCAGGAACTAAACAAACTCAATATTCCCATAATGATAATCAGTATTTTCATGATTCATATATTTACGTTTCTCAATACCCCCACCAATCGCTATCGACATAGTTGCTGCTTTTCATAAAAAACTTATCATTCTTGAAAGCAACAACCTGTATCTTATCAGCGGGTATCTTCAATTCTCCCTTATCTGTTTTCAGGCTTACTCCGGTAGGCTTTCCCACACTGTCGATATGAATGATAAGATCACCTTTCGGCAATTTTCCTTCACCATACAACTGTTCGTAAAGTTCCGCAATATCAAAATCATTCCTCTGCGGATAGTCACTGCCAAACGCCTTTTCAAAAAGGGAAAGAATCACTTGCTCGTCGAAAAGAATACGGGCAAAATATCCATCTTCTCCAACATTCCAATCTACATCGATTTTGCGGGGGCGGGCTTGCATGGAATAGGAATTTTCTTCCAATCGTTCCCACAGAATATTATCGTATTCTCCATTAAAATAAGTAATTGCTATACTCTTTAAATCCACATTTCCCATTTCTATTTGTGGAACTATATGATAGTCAAACCGTTTTCGATAGTCCTCATACAGCAGGCTGTCAGGCAAACCATTCTTCTTTAAATTTTCATATACTTTTGGTTCACTCTTTAATGCCCTCTGAACATATTCATCTTTACTGATAATAGCTTGTGGCACAAATTCCGACATTTCTACGGGCACTTCCGGTCCATGCAAACAACAGACCTCAGTTCTTCGCCCATCACCAACAGCCCATATTTGTATCATTCCGTAGGGAGCCATCCCGACAACAAGTGCATCATATCGACATTCGTGTCCTTGATAATTTATCCACACTTCATCAAATAGAAATTTCAGTTTCTCTTTCGGCAACCATTCCGAAACAAAATAGAATTTATTCTCCGTAAACGAAAGCCAAACAATCTCAATAGCTTCCGGCAATGGTTTATATTCTTCCCCCACAATATGCAACGATTGTCCAACTCCCCATACATTGCCAACCATTGATTTACTTGGAACATAAACTGTACTTTTATCCGGCATACCGAAATACCCTACATGAATAGTCGTAGGATATAGGTAAGGCGCACTTTCGCTGGGTCGCCACTTATAAAGCCCTTCCTTCTCCTCTCTCTTCTCCTTTTTACCGGAGCAGGAACTAAATAAACTCAATATTCCCATAACGATAATCAGTATTTTCATGGTTCATATATTTTATATTTCGTCAGTAATAAGTCTGCACCATCTTTCAATCGCCCTGCGTGGAGTAACTGAACACCAATCGCCCACACATATATCCGTAAAATCTTCCGCATAGCATCGTTCCAGATATTCCAAAAAGTGTAGTACAGCCTTCCTCTGTTCCTCATTGAACAGCACCAGCCTTTCCCGTACAAACTCGTATAGCTCCGTTCCGGCATCCGGTAATGTCAGCGAATGAACAATGCTTTCAGGTATCATGTCCGCCCCCTCATAATCTTCTAGTACGAACAACATATACGCCGGAAGATAGAACCTGAACCCCTGTGGCTCAAATAAAGGCAACGCATCCCGTTCTTGCAAGAGCAATTCACGGGACACATCCTGCCAGTTCTCATAGCGGCTGAAGCCTTCCCGTATTTGCTTTCGTTCCAGATCGTTCCCTTCCAAGTCATTCGCTATACATTTCGCACCCGGATAAAGCATATCGCCAAAAGCTGTTTTTATTTCTTGTATAATCATCTTTTTGTATCTAATTATCTTCAATAATATAAGGAATTTCTTCTATAATAGAACCATCTTTTCCACTCACACTTAGTATTACATCTTTTCTATTAGACAATGGGTATATCACAGTATATACCGCCAAATCGTCCAATATATCTTTGCTTATTCTATAGCGATAATCAATAAAGCCACTGGGCAAATTTACTCCCTTAGGAAAATACACTCCTCTTTTCTCTAAAAGACTTATTAGTTGTTGATATGTAAAACAATATCCCTCATCCTCATTTACTTCTTTTTCCAATTTGCCCTCTTTTGAATAAAATAAAGAAACTCCTAAATACATATCACCTGTTATATTTAGAATCCTTTTTGATTTTATATTACCATTCGCAAAGTATGTATTCAGATAACAAAAATATGATTCTTTAGAATATTCTTCAATAGTATATTCCACCTCATTATCATTTATATATTTACTATATACTCGTAAGGTTTCATCGTTCAACACTTTATAACCTTCATGATAATTAGTAACAAAATCCTTCTTATGCCGTTCAAATGTGGCAATGTCAAACCTTTTGGTACATACTTCAATAGTATCATTTCCTTTATTGAAACTGACAATATTACCTAACGTATCAGTGTCAAGATAGGACTTACTTTTCTCCACTTCAAATTCATTCAGGGCTGAACCTTCTTTTTTCGCCAACCTTTCTTTTCTGCCAGTACAAGAAGCAAACAAACCCAATATTCCCATAACGATAATCAGTATTTTCATGATACATATGTTTTATATTCCAAGTGGCGGCAAAGATACCCTGTCACCTTCCATATCCTTTTTCGCTTCCTATCCATTCTTTTTCGATAGTCGCTCACAGCAGGAATATATAGCGGCTTTCTTTGTCGTTGGTTACCTAAAATGCCGCAACTGGGAACAAACTGGTTTGATTACACCGGGTGCAGTCCATTTTTCCCAAATATAATACAAACTTTCATAAAACACAGCGCTTGCTGTATTTTATTTCGTGCAGACACAAAAAAAGCACCCCGAAAGGTGCTTCACATATCACATAAAAGATTGAATGATGTTCAATTGCCGTTCAAAAGAATCATTTCAGCAGTTTATATACAGCATCAAACTGCCGTTTCAGCCGTTTGGTATCAAGTCCCGTGGTAAAAGCCAACACGTATGACATTCCCAGATGTGCCATTCGGAACATATCGACCACTTCTTCCGGAGCGATGTCCGTCCTGATTTCCCCCGAAGCCATTGCCCGGTCAATCACTTTTCGCCATGCCTGATGATCCTTCTCGAAGATGGTATCCATCTTCTCCGCAAACCCCGGATAATATTTGTACGCTTGGAACAAGAACTGAAAATAACATTTGGCACATTCCTTTCTATCCACCCCCAGTTCATTGCTTAGATAATCCATTGTCCTTTCCACCCCTTCGATATAGCTTTGCAGGAAGTCCCGCAATGAAATATCTTCCGTAAACACGAACTTGTTTTCTACCTTGTGCGGTTCAAAGATATAGGTATCTACAACCGCCTTGAATAGTCCCAGTTTATCCTTCGTATGATGATAGATACCCCGGCACGACAATCCGATAGCTTTCTCCAGTTTTACCACCGTCACCTTCTCGTAATTGTCCTGTAAGAACAGCCGGAACGCATTTTTATATATTTCAGCCTTATTCGTTTTCATATCAGCGCAGCATATATTTATCTTTGGTTTCCACGAAGATAATACATTTCTTCCGAACAGCCATAACCCCACCCGTAAAACCTCACATGCACCCCCTTTTAAGACAATCCATAGTGGCAGGTGCAGGGTGCAGCTATATATATAAATATAGCTGCACCCTGCACCTGTAAAATACACTCTGAATATCAGCGATTTACAATCTCATAAAAATGTACAGTGCAATCCTCTTTTTGCACCCCTTTCATTTCCCGTCCATCCGTCCACCCTCAAAAATCCCCTCAATAAAAAAACACCGCATTTATTTCCTATTTTCAGTCTATTTTTGTACATTTGTACCAAGTTATCAGAGCAGAGCGAAGAAACGCAAAGAACCCCGCACCGTTACTAATTCGTTACCTGTCACCTAACTTTCTACTCTTTTCGTCTTGACAATTAGTTAATTAAACTTTTCCCGCAGTTTTTATTCAAAAATATACTCTTCGACCTCCTTATTGTTGCCTTTTAAAAACAAGCGCGTATTATTTACATACTTAATCAATGCTGAATCGACTGAAAAAGAGGAATTTTGATTCTTTCCCGACCAAGAGGCTGCCGGAACCACCCGAATATCTTCTTTTCCTTGTTCATTCTTATAACGGGAAGAATAAATCAACGAATATTGTGCAGAAGCAATGTATCGACGCAAACCCTTCCGGCCTAAAACGACTTTCACCATGACACCCCCATCGGTATGTTCCCGGCTCATGTTCGATATAAAATTACCCAATGAATAGACAACCAGACGGTCGGGAACTCCCTCCTTTCCCCTGCGAAGCACCATTGGCTGGACAACATGAGGGTGACTGCCTATGACCAGATCGACACCCTGTCGCATCAGCCAATCGGCCAGTTCGCGTTGTTCACGGGAAGGTATCCGTTCGTATTCCAATCCCCAATGCATATTAGCTATAATAAAATCCGGATTAAAGAGCTTGGCTTCGGCAATATCACCCTTCATTATCTCCTTATCGATATAATTGACGATTCGGGGTATATCGACTTTCAAACCGTTGGTACCATAGGTATAGTTGAGCATGATGATACGAAAATCTTTCTTACGGAGCAACATCGGATATGTGCGGTGACGGTGATCACAGTCAAGAAAGGTTCCGGTATGACGGATTCCGAGAGAGTCCAGTGCTTGGATGGTACGGACAAGTCCGCGAGTCCGCCTATCTAAACAATGATTATTGGCTAACAAGAAAAAGTCGAAGCCTGCTTTTTGCAAAGCCAAAGCGAAGTCTTCCGGAGCGCTGAAAGCCGGATAACCACTATACGGCTCCCCTCCTAACGGGACTTCGAAGTTCACAACAGCAATATCGGCAGCTTTCACCTCTCTCTCGATATTGGCAAAATAGCTACCCAAATCAAAAAAATCTCCCCTCCGGGTATTGTCAAGTTGTTTCTGGTGCATCATGGCATCACCGGCAAACAAAATTGTCAGCGAGTCCTGAGCGGATAAAGACAGAAAGCTCAAAAGACAAAACCCGGAGAGGAGGATTTTCATTTATAAATCTCTTTCTTTCCGGCTAAAAGCGTATTGCGCATCAAAGAAATAATTGTCATCGGACCTACACCACCCGGAACCGGCGTGATATAAGAACACTTAGGAGCGACCTCGTCAAACTTGACATCGCCAGTCAACTTAAAGCCGCTTTTGCGAGTTGCATCCGGCACACGTGTCGTACCCACATCCACGATTACAGCCCCTTCTTTTACCATATCGCCTTTCAGGAATTCGGGGACACCCAATGCCACAATAATAATGTCGGCACTCAAGCACATTTCCTTCAGGTTCTCGGAGCGACTGTGGCAAACAGTAACCGTACAATCGCCCGGATAGGCTTTCTGCATCATCAAAGTAGCCATCGGTTTGCCCACGATATTACTACGCCCCAGCACTACGCAATGTTTACCGCGAGTAGGAATCTCGTAACGCCTCAACAGCTCCAAGATGCCAGCCGGAGTTGCCGACACAAAGCAGGGGAGACCGATAGACATACGACCCACATTGATCGGATGGAAACCATCTACATCCTTACGGTAGTCGATCGCTTCGATAATCTTCTGTTCTGAGATATGTTTCGGAAGCGGGAGCTGTACGATGAAACCATCCACGTCCGGATCGTTGTTCAGTTCGTCCACTTTATGAAGAAGCTCTTCTTCAGTAACATCAGCTTCATAACGGATCAGAGACGATTTGAAACCGATCTCATTACATGTCTTCACTTTACTTGCGACATACGTTTCACTTCCACCATCATGACCGACCAATATGGCAGCCAAATGAGGGATTTTACCACCGGCAGCCTTGATGCGGGCCACTTCTTCCGCCATCTCCTGCTTCATCTGAGCCGAAACGGCTTTTCCGTCCAATAGCTTGTACTGCTGTTCTTCCATACTCTATTATCTTTTCGGGTTTATCTTCTGAATGAAGGGAATTTCTTGCTTCCCGGTTTGGCAGCTGTCAACATACGCATCATCTTGCGTGTTTCGTCAAATTGCTTGATCAGCTTGTTTACTTCCTGGATCGTCGTGCCGCTACCTTTGGCGATACGCTGGCGACGCGACCCGTTCAGGACAGCCGGATTCGTACGTTCTTCGGGCGTCATGGAGTAGATGATTGCTTCGATGCTCTTGAAAGCATTGTCGTCGATATCCACATCTTTCAATGCCTTACCTACACCCGGAATCATGGAGGCCAGTTCTTTCAGATTACCCATCTTCTTAATCTGCTGGATCTGAGAGATGAAGTCGTTGAAGTCGAACTGGTTCTTGGCTATCTTCTTCTGCAAGCGTTTGGCTTCTTCTTCGTCATACTGTTCTTGCGCACGTTCCACCAAAGAAACGATATCCCCCATACCGAGGATACGGTCTGCCATACGTTCAGGATGGAAGATATCCAAAGCATCCATCTTTTCGCCCGTTCCGACGAACTTGATCGGTTTGTCGACCACCGTTCGGATAGAAAGAGCGGCACCACCGCGAGTATCACCATCCAACTTAGTCAATACCACACCGTCAAAATCGAGGCGTTCGTTGAATTCTTTCGCCGTATTAACTGCATCCTGTCCGGTCATGGAATCAACCACAAACAAGGTTTCATCCGGTTGGATAGCACTCTTGATCGCAGCGATCTCTTTCATCATCTGCTCATCGATAGCCAAACGGCCGGCAGTATCGACAATCACGACATCATTACCTTTCGCACGTGCTTCGCGGATCGCGTTCATCGCGATCTCCACCGGATTCTTGTTTTCCAGTTCCATATAGACAGGCACTCCGACCTGTTCACCAACTACGCGCAGCTGCTCGATAGCGGCCGGACGATACACGTCACAAGCAGCCAACAACGGCTTTTTATTTTTCTTTGTCTTCAGCAAATTCGCCAACTTACCTGAAAAAGTCGTTTTACCGGAACCTTGCAAACCGGACATCAGGATGATTGCCGGACTACCCTTCAGATCCAGATCGGTTGCCGTCCCTCCCATCAGGTCTGCCAACTCATCATGTACGATCTTGACCATTAACTGACTGGGCTTAACGGATGTAAGCACATTTTGTCCTAATGCTTTCGTCTTTACCGTATCGGTAAAACTCTTGGCTACTTTATAGTTTACGTCGGCGTCGAGTAATGCTTTACGCACATCTTTCAATGTTTCGGCCACATTGATTTCCGTGATCTTACCTTCACCTTTCAACAGTTTAAACGATCTGTCTAACCTTTCGCTTAAATTCTCAAACATAATTCGTATGTATATTTATTTTATTTTCTATTCTTTGAATGAGGGGCAAAGGTACAAAAAAGAGGCGAATATATAACACAAAGAGAAGAATCAACAGAGGAAATAGCAAAAAAAGAGGAGGTTGCCTCCCAACCCCCTCTTACAACCGAAAGATATTCTTTATTTACGCACATATGTAAAATTTCCCCAAACCAATCGAGTCGGAGCTATCGTTACTTCATATTCGCGGTTTTCTTGATAAATGAGATTATGGGTTCCCGTCCATATAATAGTCAAGAATGTATCCCCGTTTTGTTCCTTTTTTATCACATATTCAAAATTATAGGAATCAGGATCAGTTCCATCTGTATATATACCACTTATTACACCCTTGTTATTTGAATTAAATTCAACTCTCAAAGTACCCGGATGGCCATTTATAAGCTGATCTCCAACTTCCCATACACCTACAATAGAACTATTTCCTGGAGTCACATCATCGTCATCATCTCCACAAGAAGTAAACGTGAACGACATAGTCATTGCTATGATAACCAGCAGTAAATAAGTGAATTTTGTTTTCATACACTGTTTGTTTTTTAATTAATTATATGTTTATAATATTTAATTCCGTGCCGACAAAGGTAATTATCATCTATATTTCCAAAAATCTAACATTCCCTCAAACGCAATTATTATACCAATAACAATTACTATCCGGTCAAAAAAAGAGCCTATTCGGATACTCGTATTTTCTTTCCTACCCCTGCTGCCTGAAAAATATAAATTCCAGAGTGACTGACCGGAATCCGGATCGTCCCACCATCGGACACCCCTTTCGCCAGAATAATTCCTGACAAATTGTAGAGTGCATATCGGTGGCCTACGGGAATTCCGTCTGCTTCAACCATCCCATTACCAGTTCTGATCCGAAGTTGAGCGGGATCGATCTTTTCGTTGGCAGAAGGATCTATTTTGCGCATCAAGATACAGTCGTTGTCAAGATAAAACTCGCAACCATCTGTGATACAATTCAGTTTCAGAAGGTCGGACTTCGTCAGCCTGTAGCCGTCCACTCCTTCGGCAATCAACACCGGATTACCTACTTCGGGCTCCATTCCTACGCCAGTCAGCACATCCAGCTTGTCTCGCAGAGGGTCTGTCAAGCAAATTTTTCCTATATATGTATCGATTCTTCCCAAAAAGATCCCGACATCGATCTTCGCGTTACCTGAAAGTTTGAAAGAGGTAAACGAACTGACCTGGCCATGAACTGCTCCGGCGAGCAGCGACAAAGAACCGATACTATGAAGATGTCCCTCCATAATACCCTCATACACAAGCGTACTGGTCTTGTCGACATGCACCGTCGCCAGATGATCCGATTTCGAGTGAATCATCGTATTCGGATGAATGTTCAAAATCGATCCATTCAGCACCTCCAAAAGCGGTCGTTTGTCTATCCATTGCCCCTTTAACGTAATATTATCCAACACCAGACCGCCATTATTGACCGAGAAGATCCCGCCACTGTTCAGCGAGTTGAGCGTTCCACCGCCTCCCAACGTAATATACTTGTCCTTAACCGTCACCGGATTTGTCACTGAAATCTCAGTCTCCACTATAACATCCGACGGTTCCTCTTCCGTCCCGGCTGGCAACTCGTCAATGGCTCCTGTCAAATCCTCTTCCGTTTCGATCACCGGATCTTCCTGTCCTAACTTTACAAAAACGATCTTCCCGTTTTTCACACCGAAACCAAATTTTTTCCCGACATCATAAAATCTCGAAGCATCGGAACGGGTCGACGTATATCCATCCACTCCGATGGCCACGACTTGTCCCAACACATTAGCACCAGGATAAAGAAATGAGATACTATGCGCAAAAATCTCATCCGTCAAAGGAGCGAATATCTCTAGTGGTTTCATGGAACTACAAAACTTTCTGATCACAGCATCCCCTCCGATTTTAGTCGTTCCATTGTTGATGACCCAGTTGGCTCGTCCGCCGTTCATGACCAATGTTCCTCCCTCTGCAACATTGATCTCCCCTTCTCCAACCGCATTCTCGCCATTGATCACAGTACCATTCATAATAAAAATGCCGCCTCCAGCTATCCGCACGCAACTGGGTACAGCCTCATCGACCCTTGCCTCCGTAATGGCTCCTCCGTTCATCTCCAAAATACCTCCTGATTTGACGTAGACTATCGGTGCCCCTTTCGAGAACTCTCCCCCCTTCAACTTTACCTCATCCAAGATCAGTTTGAAGCCGCCCCCAACTCCGAACAACAGCTCCACTTTATTCACAGAATAGCCATCCAGCCGAATAATCGTTCCGTTTTTCAACGTGACCGTTTTTTTACCGGAAAACTCGATATAATTCCACTCATAGGTTTCACCCTTCAGATCAATCACATCTCCATCTTCCGCTTCTTTAATCTGTTGCCAAACAGTTTTTCTACTTTCCTGCGCAACGGCTTCCTGTGACAGAAAGAAGGCCATCAGGAAAAATAAAAAAGAAAACAGGCAGCCCGGCTGTAGTGGGCGTTGGAAAAATTGTAGCGTCTTATGTTCCATAATATTTTTAGTTTTTAACGCTAAAATAGACATTCGCGGAGCATCGAAGATTGGAAAAAGGAAGAAAAAGTCCTATCCGGTAATTTACGACTGCTATCCGGTAAAAAAAAGCACTTATCCATAACAAATTCATCTATTTCTATCACGACACATAACATTACATTTAGACACCCAAAACAGCTATCACCTTCCTTATAGATATGTTAAAATATATTACCCGCAAGGGTAATCTTCTAAATATGCCCTACTAATCCGATTTTCATGGATAGGTAGTGACATTTTGATACTACCGTCAATCGCCATATATCAGAAAAAACAAGGGTATAATAAATAATTTATCTTTTTATCGGAACAATCTATTTTTATATCATTATATTCAAGTTTCGCAAGTTAATAGATAACCTTCTTCTTGGGATATAAAAGGGGCA
>OWII01000481.1_pt1 | contig 23033 bp, 20 predicted proteins | sample 1732591 | NCBI WGS metagenome assembly OWII01 (sample SAMN05065732, study PRJEB22554) | human gut metagenome | biome: ENVO:2100002; feature: ENVO:00000062; material: ENVO:00002003 | host: Homo sapiens | place: USA | reverse complement strand
TAAGGGAAAGTCTGCTGGTTAACTCAAATTGAAGGAATTAAATGACTATCCCTATTTTAATTTTGGAGTTAATGTTAAATTATAAATATTGATAATTGAATTTTACAGTTATGAAACATAAATTTCTGATATATTTTGCAAGTACACTTTGTTTATTAGGGTGTAGTGAAGATTTTCTTGATCCCGAACCTCATTCATTTTATACGCCAGAGAATGCGTTACTTGATAAGGAGGGATTGGAAGCAACTTTAGCGACATGTGGTTCTCTCGTTCGAGATGAATTTTATAGTCATGCTGCTCCTATATGGGCTGAATATATTTTTTCAGACATTGCCATTATGGGAGGAGATGATGATAATATACCAATAGATTTGGATTTGAGAATTACTCCGGATACTGAAGATGGTTTGAATAAAGATGCTAAAATTAGGCCATTTTGGGAAAAATGGTGGAAGATAATAGGCCATGCTAATATTATAATAAATCGGATAGGTAATGCTAAAATCGATTCAGAAGAAGAACGTAATAGCATTTTGGGAGAAGCTTATTTTTATAGAGCATATGCTTATTATCGTTTAGTACATCAATTTGGTGATGTTCCATTGTCATTAGAGGAGATTAAGACACCTAGAATTGACTTTGTAACATTTAGTAGGGAGAGTATTTTGAAAAAAATGCGTGATGATATGAAAGAGTCTGTTAAATATTTGCCTGTAGCTGCAATACATGGAAAGGTAAATAAAGCAGCAGCAAATCATTTATTAACTAAAATACATTTATCATTAGGAGAATTTGATGAAGCTATTCAAGCTGCAAATGCTGTTATAAATGATGGTGTTCATGCTTTAATGACTAATCGTTTTGGTGTCTTTAAGGATAGAGAGATAGAAACAGAAGGTTTCCAAGCTTATGCTAATAATGGTTCTGTCCGATTAGATGTAATTTATGATCTTCATAGACCAGAGAATAAATCTCATGCTGAAAATAAGGAAGCTATTTTTAATGTGGTTGACCGTAATGGATTTGACGATGCGGGAGCTAAGGACCAAGTGGCAACTATGAGAAATTGTACACCCTATTGGAATAGAACTGGAGTTATTAAAACACCAGATGGTGTTAATGGTATGATGCGTGATTGGGATGAGTTTAATGAATATAGGGTTATTGGCCGTGGACAAGGTTTTTTACGGATGAGTAATTGGTTGGCGTATGAAGTATGGACTGAGGATAAAGATTTGCGCCATAAACAACCAAACTGGTGGAGGATGGAAGATCTGATCTATAATAATAAAGCTTTGAAAGATGCGGGAAATCCATATTATGGAACACATGTTATTACCCAAGATGTAGGACCGGATTCTATTCGCTGTTGGTCACCATTCTTTAATAAATTTATTATAGAAGATTTAAGAATGGATCAACCTAATGGGCATCATTCAGACTGGTATGTATTCAGACTTGCTGAGACTTATTTATTGAGAGCTGAAGCTTATTTTTGGAAAGGAGATGTTATTCATGCTGCAAAAGATTTGAACGAGGTGCATATGCGTGCTGGTTGTGATCCAATCTCATCCTCCGATGTAACTATGGATGTGATTTTAGATGAAAGAGCAAAAGAGTTGTATTATGAGGAACCTCGTAAATGTGAGTTAACTCGAATAGCTTATATTTATGCTAAGACAGGTAAATCTTATAATGGAACAGTTTATTCATTAGAAAATTTTAGTGAGAGTAATTTCTTTTATGACAGAATAAATGCAAAAAATAATTTTTATCGTGATCGTGTTCTGAGTAAAAATGGAGAACGTTATAAAATATCTCCTTGGCATGTTTTGTGGCCTATACCTTATGAAGTTCGTGATGCAAATATGTTAGGGCATATCAATCAGAATAAAGGATATTCGGGATGTGAAGATAATATTACTCCTAAAAACTATCCGGAAGATTATATTTCAGAATAACTAATGATTTGAAAAAGGGAATTCGTCTGTAGGCGGATTCCTTTAAAATAATGTGTTTGTGTATGAAAAAAATTATATTACTTCTTTTCTCTTTTTGTTTCTCTGTTGTTGTTTTTAGTAAAAGTGAGAAAGTGAATTACTTCGATGTAAAGTCGGTTGTTGAGGCTGGGGATATTTGCAGAACAGAGTATATATATTCTCCTGTATTACCATTAAACCAGGGGAATGGACGGTTTGGTAGCTCTTTCTCTCAGTTAGGATTGCATGTGCCTCCGGCTTTGTCACAAAGTGATAATAAGTATGGAAATACGCACTTTATGCATATCGAACATTATGGAAGAGGTAAATTTAATGCGGACTATTTGTTGCCATTGTTGAAAATTTATTGGAATAACGTTTTTAGTTCTATTTCTTCGTATAGACAGCATCAGTCTTTTTACGATGGAACAATTGAGACTTCTTTTATAGATAACGGACATTCTGTCAAGGTTAGAACTTGGTTTGATGCTTTAGACAAAGATTTGTCTTGTATCTCTATCGATACAGATAAAAATGCTTTATATACGGTTGTTCTTGAGCCTGAAAAAATATTGTCACTTCATTATGGGCAAGAAGTGAGTCAATCTGTTTCCATTGTTAAGGAAAATAGTAATTGGAAGTTCTCTTTGTCTTGTTTGGGTAAACAGTTTGTTTTCTTTGTGAAAACAAATGCAAAAGGGATTGTTGAGGATGGCAAATTGTTTTTGACAATTAGGGGAAAAAACAATAACATTCAAATTTTTTATAAAGGAAAAAGTGATGTCTCGCTTGTTCAATCTTTGCAGCAAACGAAAGACTGGTGGCATCAGCAATGGGAAAAAACAAGTTGCATTAAATTCTCGGACCCGAATGTTCAAAAAATGTGGATTCGCTCTATGGCTTTATTTTTGGCGACGTTTAATGATGATAAATTGGGGCTGGCTCCTCCGACAGGTTTTGCTGGTAATAGTTGGCCTTTTCCTTTCCCCCAGGATTTGTCTTATATTCATTCTGTGTTGCTTTCAACAGGTAATATGGATATAGCAAAATCATGGATAGAGTATTTTTCCGAAAGGATAGAAGGCATGAAGGCCTATACGAAGCGGCTCTTAAAAGTCGATGGTATTCTATTCCCTTGGGTTTTCCCTTATGGCCCTTTTGAAGGGTTTCATGATCCTATTCCTCCTAATAAATTTTATTATGAAATACATAACTCCGGTTATTTAGCTAAAATGGCTTATGAGACATCTATATATGTAAATAATGTGGAATGGACAAAAAAATATGCTCTTCCCCTTATCAGAGAAGCTGCTATTTTTTATAAAAGTATTAGCTATAAGGAATCAGATGGTTTATGGCATCTTTTTGTGGAACCAAGTATGGGACAAGACGAGAAAGGTGGTTTTAATCAAAAAGATTATTTATGTGCATTGTATAGTGCTAAATATTGTTTTCAAAAAGCGATAGTATGTGGTTTGGATGACAAAGGGGAGTATAAAAAAATTTTGAAAGACGGTTTAGCTTTTGCTTCATTGAAATCAGAACAGGGTTTTTATTACTCTTGTCAGGGAAGAGGTGTTAAGGATTTTGGACAACAAAAACATCCGGTACAACTAAATGAATTGGCTTTTTTACCTATGGGAGAACGTGTCTCGGAGGAAGCCTTGAATGCTTATAATTTGCGATATAAAATTACTCAAGATGCTCAAATTCCGTACTTCTATGGATGGACGTTGGGAGAGTTTTTATTAGCAGGTTCTCGGGTAGGTAATACCGATGAATGGTTAAAAGACTGGAATAATATGTTGAAATCTGATTATATTGATCCTAACTATATACAAGTTTATGAAACGAGTAAAGCTCATAATATGTCTTATTATGTAACGACAAATGGTTTAATTGTGCAATCGTTAATCAATAATCTTGTTTGTGATTGGTATGGAGAATTGGAGATTGCAAAATGTTATCCATGGAGTGATGTTCACTTTAAAAATATCCATTCTTTAATGGGAGTGAGTATAAGTGGTTCTATTGTAAATCGGGAAATTAAGTTATATCTGCATGCTTGGAAAGATACCAGTTTTTATCTTAGAGGCAAAAAGGTGACCTTAAAAAAAGGAGATAAGGTAGATATGATATTTAACTTATAGGCTGTTTCTATAGTAAAACTTTTTAACTTTACCAAAATAACCCACAATCCTCCATCCGTAAGCCTATCCAATCATTTCTTACTCGCTTACGGATGAAGGAAACCTTTGGATGTTCATGCCGGTATGGATAGATGAACGAATACTCGGCTCTATTTTTTCAACTTTCCTATAAACAGCAAATTATTGTCGTTTTCATTTAGTGATTCGGCAAATGATGTGAGTTTTTCCTTATCCTTGTCCGGGCATTTTCCAGAGGCTATGTGCTCTTTGATTTTTTCCTTCAAAACCATTGGTTCGAAGTTTTGGATGTTGTATCCCTTGTTGAAGTTCGTAGAAGCGGGGAGGTTACCGAAGAAATCGTTCATCAAGTCGAACTTTTGTCCTTTTCCGGTCTGGCGGTCGATGAAGTAGGTACTACTTTCTCCTGGTTGGTTTGTAGTGACATCCCAATAGTAACAATTGGCGAAGATACCTTGAGGTATATTGAGATAGATGTGGATCGGCTTGTTGTCTGGGTCGGGGAAATGCATGGCGAAACGGGCTTCAAGCCGGTTTTCGGTGTTGTTGTACGTCCAAAGCGTGTCGTTTGCCGTGTGGAAGAAATCAAACTCGCCACCGTTTTGGTAAGAGAAGATCTCTCCGTCGAAGTTCTGTACGATCATATTCTTGGAAACAGGTAGTCGCTTGACAATCTCTCCCTCCATGTCAATGCAAAAGGCGAGTGGCTCCGCTTCGGAGAACGACATATGGACGATGGAGAGCGTACCGTCTTCGTTGAGTCTCATTTTGGGTTTCTGGACTCGTCCTTTGAGTGGAATGTCCTTTATCCATTTTCCGTCTAATCCGTAGACCATAATCTTTTTTTCAAAAAAAGGGGCGAGGAAGATACGTCCGCCTTTTTCGTCGATAATTTCGTCATAAATGCTGATTTCATATTCGCCTGGACCTTGTCCGATTCTACCGACATCGCAGAGAAATTTTCCATCTTTATCAAAGAGTTTGAACGGTGCACCTGATTGGCGGATACCAATATAATTATTGCTTGGTGTGATGGTCCACGCCTTGAAGAGGGCTTCGTCGGAATTGTCGAGGCGGACGATCCGGAAATCTTCGATAAAATGACTGAGTGGCAATTCGATTTTGCGGTTGTTCAAATTTTTGTATTCGACAATGAGCAATTGGTTTTTATTGCTGCTTGATGTGGTGTCTTGCTTGTTACCGCAATTGCTCAGGAGCAAGGTGGCTGCTATTGCGCAAGTGGAAATAAATGTTTGTGTTTTCATGGTGATTTGTTTTGAAATTTTCGTAAAGATAAGCATATTTGGTAGATATACTTGTTTTTAGTATAAAAAATCACCGGTCAGGAATGAATGCGGTACGGCATCAATTCTTGACCGGTGAAAACGTTATTTTTCGAGGTATGTTTTCGTTCGTCTTATCGGATGAACAAAAGCTCCCTGTATTTCGGCAGTGGCCACATCTGGTTATCGACCATTAGTTCCAGGTCGTCGATATGGCTGCGGATTTCATCCAAGTAAGGAGCGACGGTATCGTGGTAAGCGATCGCTTTGGTACGCAAATCCGTGATACGGTTGGCTTTTTTGCGGGCTTCCACCATTTCGTCGACCATGCGGGTGACGGAACAGATATGTCCGGCAATCTTGCGAACCAGGCGACGGGGCTCTTCCGACATATCGTCATATTCCGGATATCCGCCAAAAGTCTCTTTCAGCTTGGTGATATTGTCCAATAGCAATGACTGGTAGCGGACGGCAACCGGGATGATATGGTTGAGCGAGAGATCACCGAGGACACGAGCTTCTATCTGTACCTTTTTAATATAGATTTCCCATTTCACTTCGTTGCGTGCTTCCAGCTCCTTTTCGCTCAGTACACCGGTTTCCTTAAACATCCGGATGACTTCCGGTTTCAGGTATGCATCGTATTGTAACGGAACGCTGTTTTCACAATCCAGGCCTCGGCGGGCAGCCTCTTCTTTCCATTCGTCACCGTAGCCGTTTCCGTCGAAGCGAATCGGTTTGGATTCTTTGATGTAGGCTTTCAAGACTTCAAAGATGGCGGCCTCCTTGCTTTTTCCTTCGGCACGCAATGTCTCGACATCCTGTTTGAACTGGCGAAGCTGGTAGGCAACGGCAGAGTTCAGTGCCAACATGGCTGAACCGCAGTTGGCGGACGAACCTAATGCGCGGAACTCGAAACGGTTCCCTGTGAAAGCAAAAGGAGAAGTACGGTTGCGGTCCGTATTGTCTAACAGCAACTCCGGGATCTGTCCGAAGCCGAGATGCAAGCGTTTCTTGTCGTCCACTTCGATAGCATCTTCGATGGAGCAGTTTTCAAACTTGTCCAAGATTTCTGTGATCTGTGTCCCTAAGAAAGAAGATATGATAGCGGGAGGCGCTTCATTGGCTCCCAGGCGGTGTGCATTGGTAGCCGAAGCGATACTGGCTTTCAGCAGAGCGTTATATTTATATACAGCCATCAGCGAATTGACCACGAATGTGATGAAACGCAGATTGTCTTCCCGGTCTTTTCCCGGAGAGAAGAGGTTGATGCCTGTATCGGTTCCCATTGACCAGTTGCAATGCTTGCCGGAACCGTTCACGCCCATAAAAGGCTTTTCGTGGAGCAGCACGCGGAAATTGTGGCGGCGGGAAACACGTTTCATTACCGACATCAACAATTGGTTATGGTCGTTGGCCAAGTTGCATTCTTCATAAATAGGTGCTAACTCGAACTGGTTCGGAGCCACCTCGTTATGGCGTGTCTTGACCGGGATGCCTAACTTATAGCATTCTGTTTCCAAATCTTTCATGAATTCCTGTACCCGGGAGGGGATGGCACCGAAATAGTGGTCATCCAACTGTTGGTTTTTGGCGCTTTCGTGCCCCAACAGGGTACGTTCCGTCAGCGACAGGTCGGGACGGGCGGAGTAGAGGTCTTCGTCTACCAGGAAATACTCCTGTTCCCATCCTAAATAGGTGATGACTTTATGGACATCTTCGTTGAAATAATTACAGACATCTTTGGCCGCCTTGTTCAGGGCTTCGATAGAGCGGATCAGCGGGGTCTTGTAGTCCAGCGCTTCACCGGTATAGGCGATGAATACGGTCGGGATACACAAGGTGTCGTCTACGATAAACGCAGGTGAGGAAGGGTCCCAGGCTGAGTAGCCGCGGGCTTCGAATGTGTTGCGCAATCCACCGTTAGGAAAGCTGGAAGCGTCCGGTTCCTGCTGGGCGAGCAGCTTGCCGCTGAATTCTTCGATCATGCCTCCGTTTCCGTCATGTTCGACGAATGCGTCGTGCTTTTCAGCGGTCCCGTCGGTCAGAGGCTGGAACCAGTGCGTGTAGTGTGTGACTCCTTTTTCCAGTGCCCACATGCGCATACCGGCAGCCACATGATTGGCAATTTCTCGGTCGATAGGGGTTCCGTTGTCGATGGCATGGGTCAGGGCTTTGTAGGTTTCCTTGGAGAGATACTTTTGCATTGCCTTCCGGTTGAAGACGTTCTCACCATAATATTCGGATACTTTCTGATTGGGAGTAATGGCTTCCACGGCCTTTCGGTTGGATGCTTTCTCCACTGCATTAAAGCGTGAGATTGACATACAGATTGTTTTTATGTTATACCGGCTGCAAAGATACATGCAATTCTCTATGAATGCTTTCATCCGGTAGTTAAAAATAGATGAGCAGGAAACTATTCGATCCGGTACATGCCGTTTGGCAATGCATCAGCTTCTCTAAAGCTATGCATTAGGTGGCGTAACCCATAGCATTAGCCCTCGTAATGCATAGCTTTGCAGAGGTAAACCTGATGCCTGTCGAATGGGGATGTAAATGATGATTTATCTGTATAAAAACATGGATGACATTGCCATACAAAATGATTGTCGTTTGTAGGGGCAGGGCTCTGCTCTGCCCATTGGATCCGGACAAGGCGGACGTTCTTTTTATAGGGCGGAGTAGAACCCCGCCCCTACGGAACACCTTTGTTTTATTGCGCACCCATAAATTATCGTTTGCCGATTCAAACATTTCATCTCATGAAATAAATAAAAAGAGGGGGTTGAAAAAGATATCATTGATTATCAGTGATTTACGATGATAGATGATAGATAAAACCCCGTTTCTGTAAAAGTTTAGGAAAAACGAATTAAAAAACGCTGCCTTTAAGGTGACGTTTTTTAATTCAAACTCAGAAAAGTTTTACAAAACAGCCTTTTTATCTATCATCTATCATTCGATCAGAACAAACTCCAGGCAACTGTCAATCCTGCCATAACGATCGCAACCATGCTCATCAGCTTGATCAGGATGTTGAGGCTGGGGCCAGAGGTGTCTTTGAACGGGTCGCCGACCGTATCGCCTACGACTGTCGCTTTATGGGCTTCGCTGCCCTTGCCGCCGTGGTTTCCTTCTTCGATATGTTTCTTGGCATTGTCCCAGGCTCCTCCTGAGTTTGCCATGAAGATCGCCAGTACGAAACCGGTACTCAGGCCGCCGATCAGCAGTCCGACTACTCCTGTCACTCCGAATATCAGACCGGTGACGATCGGTGCAATGATGGCTAACAGGGAAGGCAGCACCATCTCGTGCTGTGCCCCTTTTGTCGAGATAGCCACGCAACGGGCATAATCGGGTTCGGCTTTTCCTGTCAAAATTCCCGGAATTTCCCGGAACTGGCGGCGTACTTCTTCCACCATATGTCCGGCGGCCCGTCCGACTGCGTTCATCGTCAACCCGCAAAACATGAAGGCCATCATGGAACCGAGGAACATTCCGGCCAGCACTTTCGGATTCATAAGCGTGACATCATAATAAATCATGAAATCGGTGAAAGAGGCTTTTGACACTTCGATTGCCCTGCCATCGGCAAATTGCAGGACTGTCTCGCCCAAACGGATCAAGCCGATTTTAATCTCTTCTACATAAGAGGCCAGCAATGCCAGGCCCGTCAAGGCAGCCGAGCCGATCGCAAATCCTTTGCCTGTTGCGGCAGTCGTGTTGCCTAAGGAGTCGAGTGCATCCGTACGTTTCCTGACTTCTTTGCCCAGACCGGACATTTCCGCATTTCCGCCGGCATTGTCGGCAATAGGTCCGTAGGCATCTGTTGCCAGTGTGATGCCCAAAGTCGAAAGCATTCCGACGGCGGCGATACCGATGCCGTACAATCCCATTCCTATGTTATTGAAATCGAACCCGGAAGCAAATAGGAACGAACAGATGATCCCGACAACTACGGCCAGTACCGGAATTGCGGTGGACAGCATACCCAATCCTAATCCGGAGATGATCACCGTTGCCGGTCCGGTCAGTCCGGCTTCCGAAACCCGCTGGGTAGGTTGATAAGATTGGGAAGTATAGTACTCCGTCGATTGACCGATCACGATCCCTACCAATAATCCGATGATGACCGAACAGCTGATCCAGAACCAATTGTCCAATCCTAACAAATAAAGGATTCCGAAGGTGGACAGGGCGATCAATACCGAGCTGAGGTTGGTCCCTATGGCAAGTGCTTTCAGCAGTTCGCGTATCGTCGCATTTTCTTTTGTGCGGACGGCAAAGATACCGATGATCGACAATATGATCCCGACCGCCGCGATCAACATTGGCGCCACAACCGCCTTATATTGCATTTCCACATCGCCGGACGCTACGAATGCGGCAGCACCCAATGCGGAGGTTGCTAAGATCGAACCGCAATACGATTCGTACAGGTCCGCCCCCATTCCGGCCACATCTCCGACGTTATCTCCCACATTGTCGGCAATGGTTGCCGGGTTTCGCGGGTCATCTTCGGGAATACCGGCCTCGACTTTTCCGACCAGGTCGGCCCCGACATCGGCCGCCTTGGTGTAGATGCCTCCGCCGACACGGGCGAAGAGTGCCTGTGTGGAAGCTCCCATTCCGAAGGTCAGCATAGTGGTGGTTATGATGGTAAGTTTATGTGTTGCATCCATCGCTTCTGCCGGGATGCAGATGTTTAATAATATGTACCAGAACGAAATGTCCAGCAAACCGAGGCCGACGACGACCAGCCCCATTACGGCACCGCTCCTGAAAGCAACCTGCAAGCCGCTGTTCAAGGACGAACGGGCGGCATTGGCCGTACGGGCGGATGCATAAGTAGCTGTCTTCATTCCTAAGAAGCCGGCAAGGCCGGAGAAGAAACCGCCGGTCAGGAAAGCGATCGGAACCCATTCGTTTTGTATTCCAAATCCATACGCCATGATGGAGAATAAAACCACCAGGGCGAGAAACACCGAAGCAACAACCTTGTATTGTTGTTTCAGGTACGACATAGCCCCTTTGCGTACATGTCGGGCTATTTTTGCCATTAACTCCGTCCCTTCACTCTCTTTCATCATCTGCCTGAAGAAGAACCAGGCAAATACCAGTGCCAGGATAGAGGCTACCGGTATGATCCAAAAAATAGGTGTAATCATAGCAATGAGATTTAAATTTAATACGGATTTAATCGTTTTGACACTTAGTGCCTTACGATCCTTTATTGTTTACCTGTAAATATAACAAAAATAAAGAAGTAGAGAAACTTTTTCGTAAATAATAATGTTTCATTCTAAAAAAAACAGCATATTTGTCACAGAATAAGAATGAAAACGCAAATGACGGAAGAAACGAACCATAAGACCTATAAATTAGGCTTGGCTCTAAGCGGGGGAGGAGCGAAAGGTTTCGCTCATATCGGGGTTTTTAGATTACTGGAAGAATGCGGCCTGAAGCCGGATATCATCGTCGGTACAAGTGTTGGTTCGTTGATGGGCGCTTTGTTTGCCGATGGCTATACGTCCGACGAAATCAAAGAACTCTTTACCGGACGTGAGTTCTCCGAATTCGCCCAGCTGCAAATCCCGAAATCGGGGTTGTTCGACAGCAAGCGGTTCCGCTATTTCCTCCGTCGTCATTTGAGAGCTAAAACGTTTGAAGAACTGAAAACCCCTCTGGTTGTCGTGGCGACCGACCTTGACAACGGCGAGAGTCATGAGTTCCGTAGCGGCCCCATCGTAGAGGCGGTGACCGCTTCCTGTAGCATTCCGATTATCTTTAGCCCGGTCGTGATAAACGGAGTGCATTATGTTGACGGAGGTCTTTTCCATAATTTCCCGGTTTCCATCATCCGTGAAGAATGTGAGCGTATCATCGGGGTAAATGTCAGCCCCCTTGTCCCGCAAAAGTACAAGCAGACGATTTTCCATATCGCGGAACGTTCTTATCACTATATGTTCCGGGCAAACACATTGGAAGACCGCGAAATGTGCGATGTTCTGATCGAGGCGGAGGAGTTCGGTATGTATAAGACATTCGACCTGGAAAATGTGGACGAGATCGCGGGGATCGGATATGCTGCGGCAATCCGGGCGTTCGAGGTCGTGATAAAAGAAAATAAATATGAAACTCTGGTGAATGCTATTATGGCAAGAAGAAATAATGCCCTGATGCCATAACTTTTTCCGGATGTTCCGGCGTTCACCCCAAATAGTAACTAAGTTGACAAATAGCGCGATGAAACAGACAAATAAGATGGTAATATATCAGGTCTTTCCACGTTGGTTTGGAAATATGAAATCATCCCTGGTGAAGAATGGAAGTAAAGTTGAAAACGGAGTAGGAAAGTTCTCGGACTTTACGCCGGTGGCTTTGTCCAAGATCAAGGAGTTGGGAACTACCCATGTGTGGTATACCGGAGTGATCGAACATGCAACGAATACCGATTATACGGCTTACCAGATACGAAAAGACCATGCGGCGGTCGTGAAGGGAAATGCCGGCTCCCCCTATGCTATCAAAGATTATTATGATATAGACCCGGACCTGGCCGATAATGTACCTGACCGTATGAAAGAATTCGAATCGCTGGTCAGAAGGACGCATGAAGCCGGAATGAAAGTAATCATCGATTTCGTACCCAACCATGTTGCCCGCCAGTATTATTCGGATGTCAAGATGGCGTATGTGGAAGATCTGGGACAAAAAGACAATACTTCGAAAGCTTTCGATCCCAATAATAATTTCTATTATATACCGGGGCAGACCTTGCGTTTGCAGTTCGGCGCTCAACAGGAAGATTTTGAATATAGCGAATTTCCGGCGAAAGTCACGGGGAACGATTGCTTCAGTACCTGTCCCGGACAAAACGACTGGTATGAGACGGTCAAATTGAATTATGGCGTTGATTATATGAACGGCCGTACCCCGCATTTCGATCCGGTTCCCAATACATGGACGAAGATGCTGGATATCCTGCTTTTCTGGGCGGGAAAAGGGGTGGACGGTTTCCGGTGCGACATGGCGGAAATGGTTCCGGTTGAATTCTGGAACTGGGTGATCCCGAAGGTGAAACAGGTGTATGATGTTTGCTTTGTTGCCGAAGTTTATAATCCGGCAGAATATCGTAATTATATCTGGAACGGACATTTTGATTATTTGTATGATAAGGTCGGGCTGTACGATACGGTACGGGCAGTCATGTGTAACCAGGCTCCGGCAAGCAATATCTCCGGATGTTGGCAGTCACTCGAAGGTATTCAGCATAATATGTTGAACTTCCTTGAAAACCATGACGAGCAACGTATCGCCTCTTACTTTTTTGCCGGTGATCCGCGTCCGGGAATTCCGGGGATGATCGTGTCGGCTATGATGAATACCAATCCGGTGATGATCTACAGCGGACAGGAATTAGGGGAGCCGGGAATGGACGATGAGGGTTTCAGCGGACGTGACGGGCGCACGACGATTTTTGATTATTGGAGTCTTGCCAGCTTGCGCAACTGGATAAACGAAGGGGCTTTCGATGGTGGTAAACTGACGGCTGAGCAACGGCAATTGCGCGAGGCGTATGCAAAGATTCTGAATATATCCAAGTCCGAGCGGGTTATCACAGAAGGAGTTTTTTATGATTTGATGTATGCAAACCTGAGTAATCCGTATTTTAACTCACATCGGCAATTCGTATTCATGCGTAAATATCAGAATGAAGTGTTGTTAGTGGTGGTCAACTTTGACAAGGCGGAGCAGACGGTACGCATCCAAATCCCCGATGAAGTATTTAAGGCACTTGATTTCGGTGATAATAAAGCTGCTGTGCTGACCGATCTGATGACTGGAGAGAGTTGTATCAGCACACTGACGGCAGCTTGGCCTTATCAGGTGGTTGTACCTGCTTATTCCGGCCGTTTGCTGAAGTTTACTTATTGATTTGTGATTTATGATTTATGATTTATGATCTGCTCTGACCGATGTGTTTGGTAATAAATCATAAATCATAAATCATAAATCATAATTGTTTTGTACCTTTGCACCCACAATTCAAATCTATTTACTTAAGATAAATATTCGGAATAATGAGTGCACAAACTCCTTTCTTGGTGTTTTCGGGAACCAACTCCCGGTATCTTGCAGAGAAAATTTGCAATAGTCTTGGTTGTCCGCTGGGACAGATGAACATTCAACACTTTGCTGATGGAGAATTCTCCGTTTCGTACGAAGAGTCTATCCGCGGTCGTGATGTATTCCTGGTACAATCAACGTTTCCTAACTCTGATAATCTGATGGAGCTTCTCCTGATGATCGATGCTGCCAAGCGTGCTTCGGCACACTCTGTAATTGCAGTTATTCCTTATTTCGGTTGGGCACGTCAGGATAGAAAAGACAAGCCACGTGTGTCTATCGGCGCCAAGCTGATTGCAGACATGCTGAGTACTGCCGGTATTGACCGCTTGATTACGATGGACCTGCATGCTGATCAGATTCAGGGATTCTTTAATGTTCCGGTTGACCACTTATATGCATCTTCCATTTTCCTGGATTACATTAAAACATCTTTGCCTCTGGATAATCTGTGTATCGCTACACCGGACGTTGGAGGTACTAAACGTGCCAGCAGTTATTCCAAATATCTGGGTTTACCGATGGTTATTTGCCACAAGTCACGTCTGCGTGCCAATGAAGTAGCAGAAATGCGTATTATCGGTGATGTAGAGGGCTTGGATGTCCTTTTGATCGACGATATGGTGGATACGGCCGGTACCATTACGAAGGCTGCCAACCTGATGCTTGAAAACGGAGCCAAATCCGTGCGTGCCATCGCCAGTCATGCCGTTATGTCCGACCCGGCTTCTACACGTGTAGACCAGTCTGCTTTGACTGAAATGATCTTTACCGACTCTATCCCTTATGCAAAGAAATGCGAAAAGGTGAAAGTGTTGTCTGTTGCCGATATGTTTGCCGAAGCTATCCGTCGTGTATGTAGCGGTGAATCTATCAGCTCTCTGTATGCTATTTAATGAGTTTATAATATCAAAAGAAGGCTGCCATCTTACGGATGAGCAGCCTTTTTTATTGTTCGCCCGGCACGAACCCTTTCCGGTGGGGGAAACACCGGCCTATTTTTCTTCATCGATAATCATGCCGCTACCGAGGCAAAGACGATGGTCTTTGTCGTAGACTACTCCGTACTGTCCAGGAGCGATTCCCTGGATTTTGTTGTCGGATTCGATGCGGTACAAGTCTCCGATGCGACGGATGCGGCCGTGTGTGAAGTCCGGTGTGTGACGGATCTTGAAAGTGATCTCTTTCTCGTCCTCAAATTCTCCCCATGGATCTTCGGTGATGAAGTCGAAGCCGTGCATGTTGATAATCTTGCCATACTGTGTTTCCGGATCATAACCGTTGGAAACATAAATAATGTTCCGCTTGATATCTTTTTTGATGACGAACCAGGGTCCGCCGCTCAAACCTAACCCCTTGCGCTGTCCGATGGTGTGGAACCAGTAGCCGTTGTGTTTGCCCAATACCTTACCGGTTTCCAGTTCGACGATCTTTCCTGTCCGTTTTCCTAAATAACGCTCGATAAAGTCATTATAATTGATCTTGCCTAAGAAACAGATTCCCTGACTGTCTTTCCGTTTAGCACTCGGCAGTTTTTGTTGTTCGGCTATGGCTCGGACTTCGCTTTTCATGAGATGTCCGATCGGGAACATTAATTTCTGTATTTGCAAACGAGTGATTTGGCCGAGGAAGTCGGTCTGGTCTTTTACCGGGTCCTTGGCGGTGGAAAGCCATACTTTACCGTCTATTTCGGTTGTCGTGGCGTAATGGCCGGTTGCTATTTTATCGAAATCCTTTCCCCATTTCTCTTCAAAGCAGCCGAATTTGATATATTTATTGCACATCATATCCGGGTTGGGGGTGAGTCCGCGTTTTACGGAATCGATGGTATAGCTCACGACACGATCCCAATATTCGTCATGCAAGGAGACGATTTCAAACCGGCAACCGTACTTCTTGGCGATATAGGAGGTGATCTCGATATCTTCTTCGGCGGGACAGTCTATATATCCATCTTTATCTTCCATGCCGATGCGGATATAGAAAATGGTAGGATCGTATCCTGCCTCTTTCAACTGGTGAACAACTACGGAGCTATCCACTCCTCCCGAAACTAATGCTGCAATTTCCATATTTTTACAGTGAATAAGAATTGTACAAAGGTACGGTAAATTTTTCAATTAAAACAGGAGAGAAGCATTGGCTACTTCGGCATTGATATCAAAAGTTTGATTATGGAATTCATGAAAGAAAACACAATAAAATCATGTATTCTTATTTACCACCCCAATCTTCCCACTGAGATTTACCAAAACCATATTTAGCTCTAAGCGAACGCATCTGACTTTGGATATACTTACGCTTTGAATCGTCATAAGGATCTGTACCTGTACTCATTCTAATTAACTGAGTTTCCCAATTACGATATGTGTGATCATTTGTAATTTTATCCCTTTGAGAAGGACCGCTTTTCTGAAATTTTCCAGTTTTTGTTGATCGGGAAGCCGGAGCTGAGAAAGTAGCGGAACTTCCCCCTTCTTCCAAATGTTGAATTAAAGCAATTTGACGTTCTATACGTTGATTAATATTTCGGAGTTCAACGCGGTTGTCTGTTGTTTCACGGAGATGTCGATCTGCTGCACCTCTTCCATAATTACCCTGACCAGGTCGTACTTGCCCATGATTCATTCTCAAAGAAGTTCCTGCTCTTCGTATTTGTTTCGAGCCTTCAGAAGAAATAGTCCTTTGTGTATTCTTGCTTCTTGCAATTATAGCTTCACGTTGAACATAAAGCTGTTGAAGTTTTTGTTTTTCTTTTTCGATTTGAGAAGCAGAGGTTGCTTTAACTTGCATATTTTCAAAATCGTATATATCTTCGTTTACAGAAGCTGACTCACTACTTTTCAACGCAGTCGTAGCTAATTCTTCAGCTGTAAGCGACCTGCCTTCGTTAAGAGCAGTTACGGCTGTTTCATCCCCTTCGATTGCCGCATAAGTTGTCGCAGCAACTCCAACAAGGGTACCAGCCGTTTCGAGCCCGCTAATGACTTTATCCCAGCGTCGTGATTTTTGATCTTTTCTAGCTTGTTTATAATTGGCCGTGATCTGTTCGTTCTCAGGAGCAAGTTCGTGAGCTAATTTCAACTTACTCATCCCTTCACTATAAGCTTCAGACTTCAATTCCAAAAGTCCGAAATTATTATATGCCATTGCAAACGTCGGTTCAATTTTTATGATACGAGCATACAACTGACGTGCCCGTTGTGTGTCTCCATTCTTTTCAGCCGTTTCTCCTAAAACATACAACCTTTGTATAAACTCAGGATCAATTGTCCCGTCTTCTGTCACTGTTCCGGTTTCGTTATCTACCCAAATAGGAGCAGTCCCATCGGCAAATCCACCAATCAAATCGAATCCGGTAAAAGCACGAATCAGCCCGTCTATTCCATAAAATCCGTAATGTTCTTTTTCTTGTACCACGAATGCATGGCCGTTTCTGTCGTATGTAATATCTTCATATTCGCATGGAACAATAATTCTTCCGAAGCTATCTCCCACACCACAAAGACTATCTTTGGCAAACAATAAGAAAAAGCCATCATTTATCTGTTCAATACCAATGTATTCTGGTTTGAATAACCAAATGCTGTCTTTTTCTGAAATCCGAGCGCCATAGAAAGATCCCTTTTGTTCAAAAAACGGTTGATCATCCGGAGCAATAAGTCCTTTACTGAATTCCACCTCCTTACTATCAACTTTTGCGCCTATCGAATCGAGCCGTTGTGTCAGAACCGAATAAACACCACTGTCTAATTTTGCTTTCACATCTTTTACTGCCTGTCGATAGTCTTTATTGGATACAGGGACAGTTGTCATTGCTTCTTCTAATTGATAGGTACAGGGAACTATCAATTCACCATTTAGATCAATTGTACCATACTTACCTTCCATCTTTACAGAAGCTAAACCATTATCTTTAAAAGAATCAGCCCATTCGTAACGATTGGGAATCACAAGATTACCCAGTTTGTCAATAAAACCATATTTTCCTTCTATCATCACCGGCGCCAAACCATAATTGAATTTAGTCAATTTTTTTGCCTTATATATAGGAGGTATAACGAACTGATTAGAAGAGTTTATAAATCCCATTCGCCCCTCCATAATGACAGCTGCCAATCCTTCATCAAAATTTTTAGCCGCCTGATCATACTGAGGCGGTATCGCCCAATTATACGCCAAGCGATCTTTTTTACCCCAGATGAGCGAAGTTCCCAATCCAACCGCACTAAATGCCGAGGTTGCAGTCAAACGGGTTGGTAAAAACATGCGTGAAGTCTTTGATTTGTTATAGGTATATCCCCACTTTTTGGTAGCAGGGTATTGAGTAAGCAATAATTGATTTGAATTTTCTTCAGCAATAACATGTTTTGGAATCACAAACAATAATATTAATAGTAAACGGACAGCCTTCATAATATTTTATAGTTTTACCATTATATGTAATCATAGTTCAATTTACAATCATAAGCGCTTGCAAATGTACGAATTTTCCGTTTTTAACACTACGAAATTGTACTTTTAAATTAGAGAAGCATTGGGTATTTCTGCATATATTTATAATTTTGTACATTTGGAGCCTGTTTAAATTGGGCAAATCTGTTTTAAATTATTCTTTAAAAGATATGCATATACGTTATTCAGCTTTGTTTTTGTCAGCTCTATTGTTGTCGACTGATGTTTATCCTTATTCGGCTTGTCGCTTGCCGGAAATACGGGAAGTGTCTGTCCCCAACCGGTGGAAAGGGAAGAAAGTCGCTTTCTTGGGTGATTCGATTACCGATAAGATACATGTCGGAACGACGAAAAACTATTGGCAGTATCTTTCGGAAATGTTGGGGCTGGAACCGTTCGTTTACGGTATTAACGGTCATCAGTGGAACGGTGTGTTGGAGCAGGCCGGGAGATTGCAGGCCGAACGGGGGGATGATATTGATGCAATCCTGATCTTTGCCGGAACAAACGACTTTAATGCCAACGTACCTTTAGGAGAATGGTACGCCGAGAAGGAAGAATCCGTTGAAGTTTCGGGACCGAAGCAGGAGGTGCGAAAGCGACGGATGCTGCAAACGGATGATCGGACGTTCCGGGGGCGTATCAACTGTGTCCTATCTTATCTGAAAACGAATTATCCGACGAAACAAATCATACTGTTGACCCCGATACATCGCGGATATGCCAAATTCGGGGATAACAATATCCAGCCGGACGAATCTTATCCTAACGGAATTGGCTTGTATGTAGATGAATATGTAAAGGCGATCAAAGAAGCTGCCAATGTTTGGGCTGTTCCTGTCATTGATCTCAATAGCATCAGCGGGCTTTATCCTGTCTTCGACTCCCATACCCGTTATTTTCATAAGGAAGATACGGACCGCCTTCATCCGAATGCGGACGGGCATTACCGGATGGCAAAGGCTTTGATGTATCAGCTATTGGCTTATCCGGCCGATTTTGAATAAAACATTTCGTTGGCGATTGGTTGAGAGGCTGACAGATGGGGTTCTGTTCACCAGTCAGATGGGCATTTGCTCGATCGACAGGAGCCGTCTGTCGATCGAGTAAATTTCAGATTCCGATATATCCTTTCAGTGCATTTACATAATCCTCGAATGCCTGCTTGCCGACAGGCGTAATCCTGCAAGTTGTGCGAGGTTTTTTCCCGACGAAGCTTTTCTCGACTTCGATATATCCGGCTTCACTCAATTTGTCTATCTGCACACTCAGGTTACCGGCGGTCGCTTGTGTCTTTTCTTTCAGATAGACGAAATCAGCTTCATCAACCGATAGGAGAATGGACATGACCGCAAGCCGGAGCTGGGAATGTAATAATGGATCTAATTCTTTGAACATGATTTCTTTGCTTTATAATTCAAAACATGTCCCGGAATTATCATCATGACGATGAAAGACAGGGCAAAAAGAAGGAGCATAAAAGAGTCGAATCCCTCTTTTATAATGTAAAATAGCATATTGAGACCATTGATGAAAGAGACGATACCGAGATTGAAAACTTTCTCTTTAATCAGTAATCCGGTGATGTAACAAGCTAACGACAGAATAATAAGTATAAGTGGTGGAATTAGTCGACCATCGTAATATATCCCGAAGATAGTGGTGGTCAGTGTTGCGATAGATCCCATGACACCCCATATTTGTTCGAGCACTTTGTCCGTGTAAGTCTTGACTTTAGGCAATCTTTTCCGTTTAAAGTAATAGCTTAAAGGGATTCCGACGACTATGATTAGCAGGAATGCCAAATAAGACATGAGATTCTCTGTCAATTGCAGCAACAGGTAGACAATTGCAGTTGAGGTAACTGTCAGATATCCCCAAAACAAAAAAATATTACCATCACCTATTTCCAGATTGTGTTTCGTGTTACGGATCATCCGGGTGATGAGCTCCAGACTTTCTTTTTCGTTTAATTTTCTTTCTTCCATTTTTTCTTCCTCCTTTTAATAGTGATACAAATAAGTTTATATTATAAACCATATATGGATTAAAAAAGTGTAAGGAGCTATGCATTTCTCACCTACACGCTGCAAATATAAAATAGTTTATATTGTAAACCAAATGAAAAAGGAAATTTTTTGCTGAAAAATGACTTTATCCATACAAGCAAACCAAAGGGATAGGTTTTACAATTTGTCACTATCATAGGCAAAAAGCCTCTCTTTTGTTATGTTAAAAAATATTACCCTTGCTACTAATTCCAAATATATGGGATACTAATCCTATTTTGAAGGTATAGTAGTGACAATTTGATAGAATTGAAAGTGTGATTCCAGTTGGGGATGTCTTTAATCTGCAAAACATTTTTCATCTCATCGAAATTGCTTATTTTCGCATCCATAATAGTTCCCTTTTATGAATGTAGACATAACAGATTTAAAGACGGTCCGTTTGAGTCAGGACGGGAGTGCTGTGATTATCCTGGACCAGACCCGCTTACCGGGATTTGAAGTATATGTTTCCCTCTCTTCAGCAGAAGAAGTTTGGGAGGCTATATACAAGTTAAAGGTACGCGGAGCACCGGCTATCGGGATAGCTGCTGCCTATGGTATTTATGTTTGCAGTCGGCTGATTGTGGCAAACACTTATGACAGTTTTTACAGTGAGTTCCTTCGGATGAAGGATTACCTGGCATCTTCTCGCCCGACTGCGGTCAACTTGGTTGCCGCTTTGGACCGGATGGAAAAAGTTGTGGTTACCCATTCTATGAAGCCTGTTCCGGAAATAGTGGACTTGTTGCGTGTCGAATCGGAGGCGATCCGGGCGGAAGATGCGGCAGCTTGCCGTAAGATAGGAGAGAACTGTTTGTCCTTACTGCGTCCGGGAATGGGAATCCTGACACATTGTAATGCTGGTCATCTGGCAGTATCGGAATATGGAACGGCTCTGGCTCCGGTTTATTTAGGGGAAGAACGTGGATATGGCTTTAAGGTGTTTGCCGATGAAACGCGGCCGCTGTTGCAGGGGGCACGTCTGACGGCCTACGAATTGCAGAAGGCAGGTGTGGATGTTACCCTGATCTGTGATAATATGGCATCGGTCGTCATGCGAAAAGGCTGGGTACAGGCTGTTGTGGTCGGTTGCGACCGGGTGGCGGCTAATGGCGATACGGCTAATAAGATCGGGACTTCGGGGGTAGCGATTTTGGCCCGTCATTACGGAATTCCTTTTTATGTGTTGGGCCCGACATCCACCATTGATCTGAATTGCCCGGATGGAGATTCGATTGTGATTGAAGAACGGAATCCCGAGGAAATTACGGATATGTGGTATGCTTCGCGGATGGCACCCGAAGGGGTGAAAGCCTATAACCCGGCTTTTGATGTGACTTCTCACGACTTGATAACTGCGATTATAACCGAAAGGGGGATCGCTTATCCCCCTTTCCATATGGAGGATTTCTGAAAAATATTTATGGAAAGTTTTGCTAATCCCGAAACAATCAGTAATTTTGCTGCCCAATTTGTGGATATAGTAATTAAACAATATAATAAATTAAATTATGATCGTAGTTCCATTAAAAGAAGGCGAAAACATCGAGAAGGCGCTTAAGAAATTCAAGAGAAAGTTCGAGAAAACAGGTGTAGTCAAGGAATTGAGAGGCCGTCAGGCTTTCGAGAAACCGTCTGTTACGAAGAGAAAGCAGACTATGCGTGCTATCTACGTACAGCATTTGCAACAAGTAGAAGAATAATTATAGCTTCCGGGCTTGTTTTATTGAATTCTTATTCCTATTTTCGTTGCATGAATGTTGATGCAACGAGAATATGCTGATCGATGACTTTCTAAACTATCTCCGGTATGAGCGGAACTATTCCAATTATACGATTGGTGCCTATTCGAAAGATTTGGACCAATTCCAGAGGTATGTAAGAGAGCATCGAGAAGGTGTATTCAACCCCGGGGAAATCGACTCGGATTTCGTGAGAAGCTGGATCGTCAGTTTGATGGACGAGAAGCTTTCTCCCGTATCGGTAAACCGGAAATTAAGTTCTTTGAAATCTTTTTTTAAGTTTCTCATGAAACGGGGGATTGTCTCCGCGAATCCGTTGAGATTGGTGAGCGGTCCGAAAACGAAGAAACCCTTACCTTATTTTATTAAGGATAGCGAGTTGGAGGCGTTGTTGGACGGGGACGGATTTGATGAGGATTTTGAAGGTGTGAGGAATCGGTTGGTCATTGAGATGCTATACGATACCGGGATGCGCCGCTCTGAGTTAATCGGCATACGAAACGTGGATGTGGATTATGAGGCGATGCAGGTCAAGGTTACCGGAAAGCGGAACAAGCAGCGGTTGATTCCTTTTGCGGAGGGTTTAAAAAACTTAATGCTTGCATACACGGAAGTCCGTGATCGTGAGGTTGAAGCAGCCGGTGAATGGTTTTTCGTTCGAAAGAATGGGAACCAGTTGTCGACGGGGATTGTTTATAATATAGTAAAAAAGCAATTGTCGGAGATACCCATGCTGGCGAAACGAAGTCCACACGTGTTACGACATTCATTTGCAACGAGTATGTTAAACAACGGAGCCGAGCTGAACGCTGTGAAAGATTTATTAGGTCATAGCAGTTTAGCGTCTACGAGTGTTTACACGCATACAACCTTTGAGGAATTAAAAAAAGTGTATCATGCTCATCCAAGAGCAAAAAAAGAAGGAGGTTATTATGGACGTTAGAATTCAAGCAATTCATTTCGACGCAACTGCACAGTTGGAGGCGTTTATTCAGAAGAAAGTTTCTAAATTGGAGCAATACTTCGATGGTATTATATTGGCAGAGGTTACATTGAAGGTGGTTAAGCCTGAGACGGTGAAGAACAAGCAAGCCAGTATAATGTTGTCCGTGAAGAACGGGGAATGTTTCGCTGATAAAATAAACGATACTTTCGAAGGGGCGATAGACGATCTGTCTCTTATACACATCTCCGAGCCCACGAGACGCGTAGTAATCTCGTA
>OWII01000426.1_pt1 | contig 25332 bp, 19 predicted proteins | sample 1732591 | NCBI WGS metagenome assembly OWII01 (sample SAMN05065732, study PRJEB22554) | human gut metagenome | biome: ENVO:2100002; feature: ENVO:00000062; material: ENVO:00002003 | host: Homo sapiens | place: USA | reverse complement strand
ATAATCAAACATTCCCTCTGGAAAGATAAAACGAAGAAATTGATCGTAACTCATCCCATTTATTTTTTACTGCCACTAAGATACGATTTCTCCACTCAGGATTTCGGGATGATCCACGAAAAGGTCACAAAAAGACATACTTTCGTGACCAATTCGGGACTTACTCTACCCTTTAAGTATCAATCGATTACTTTCACTGTATGAATTCCTGTATACGATTTCTCCAAAAAATTTCATCCATGCACCTTAAAAATTTTCATAAAAAGTTTTTGTGGAATAATTTGTTCTTGTATATTTGTACTATAATAATAGTACAATATTAATATAGCATAATATAAAATCATATGATCAAGTTTTTATTAGATTACTCCAGCGGTATGCCGATATACCGTCAGATCATTGATCAGATCAGGTTTGGCATAGCATCCGGGCAACTCAAGTTAGGTGAACAGCTTCCTACGGTCAGAGCGCTTGCCGTAGAATTGAAGGTAAATCTAAATACTGTATCCAAGGCTTATAAAGAATTGGAGATCAAAAATATCCTAGAAACTCAACAAGGAACCGGAACGTTTATTAGCAAAACGGACCATGTAGTTCCGGAAAAAGAACGGGAAGACAAGTTAAAAGAAATTTGTACACAATTTTCTTCTGTCGTACTGAGTTACGGCTTCAGCCTGGACGAGGTTATTCAAGAATTAAAGGATATCGAAACTTCTAAAAAACAATGAATATGACAACAAATGTAATTAACAAGGGTTGGTTTAATCCCATATCCCTTTCCGTATTTCTGATACTGGTTATCGTATCAGCCGTTTTGTATGTTTCGCAGATTGTAAACATACCGGTATTCATCCTTCTGCTCCTTCTTTCCGGGTTGGCGGCTTCTGCAATCCGTATTGCCGACCAGTGGGAACGGGCGGTAGTCTTGCGTATGGGGAAATACAGCGGCTTGAAAGGTCCCGGTCCCTTTATGATTATCCCGGTTATAGACAGTGTGTCGACTTATATCGACCAGCGTGTACGGGTAAGTGCGTTCAAGGCCGAACAAACTCTGACCAAAGATACGGTTCCGATAAATGTGGATGCAGTCGTATATTGGACCGTCTGGGACGTGGAAAAAGCTGCATTGGAAGTACAGGAATATCAAAAAGCGATCGAACATATCACACAGACCGGTTTAAGAGATACCATCGGTAAGCACGAACTGTCGGATCTCTTGCAGGAACGCGATAAGATAGCTGAGGATTTGCAACAGGTCTTAGACAGAAATACGAATCCATGGGGCATCACATGCCAGACTGTCGGTATCAAAGATATCGCTATTCCGCAAGACCTGGCCGAAGCAATGAGCAAAGAGGCCCAGGCCGAACGTGAAAGAAGAGCTCGCGTCATCTTGGGAACGGCAGAAACGGAAATCGCAGAAAAGTTCGAACAAGCCAGTAAGAAATATACCGACAATCCTGTGGCATTGCATCTTAGAGGGATGAATATGCTGTTCGAAGGCTTAAAAGAAAAAGGATCAATGGTAATCGTACCGAGTTCGGCACTCGACACCATGAACTTAGGGGCTATGGGAGGCTTGGTTTCATTGGCTAAGAACAACGAGACACCGAAATAAACTATTTTCTAACAACAAAAAATCACCATTTATGAAAATACACAAACAAGGGATTACTTTTGTTCTCCTTCTATTAATCTTCACAAGTTGTTCACGAAAACAGTCACTGCAATGGATTCCATTCAGTTGGGAAGGTGATTCGATTTCCGGAATATACATTGAAAAAGCATATTTATATATTCCTGTAAACATAGAAAACCTATCGGACGATTTCACTATGCAATTTGATTTGGGGACATATAACACAGTCTTTTATGGAAACCCAATCGATCCCTATCTGGAAAAATCCGGCTTAGTAAACAAATTAGATTCTACCGGAATGTTTAAAAATGTCTGCCTCAAAATGGGAGCCATTCCATTCAACAATATTAACGTCGTATACAAAAAGGATTTTGGCGAGAAAGTCCCCATAGACTCTCTCCATACAAAAACACCTAAGCATATCGGAACGATTGCCACAGATATGTTTCAAGATAAAATAGTGATAATCGATTACAAATCATGCAGGCTCGCCATTACAGACAGTTTACCAAATGAATACACAGATTTACCGGCAGAAAAATTTGAATTAACAGATGGTATAATGAGACTGCCATTTCGTATCAATAGCAAGGAGCACAAATTAATGTTCGACACCGGCTCAAGTCCATTCCAGTTAGTCACAACAAAAGAAAGAGCATTAGAAATATCCAACTCAGCCATTGTCGACTCTTTAAGCGGTCCTTTATGGTGGGGACAAGAAATAACTTTTTATGGTTTTAATGTAACCAAACCGATCGAGTTCGGCGGAAAAGCCCTGAACAATTCGAAAGTCTACTACGCCAAAGACGGCCTTTGGGATAGTATTTATAATTCCCTCGATGTCTGGGGAATAACCGGAAATGCTTATTTCTTTGAAAACACCGTGATTATCGATTATAAAAACAAACTATTCAGGATAAAATAAAAATTCGGCCCCATACTTCTTCATTCAGATGCAAGTGTAAGTTGTTTTCGACGTTGTCGTATATATTCCCGACAACGTCAAATATATACTCGACAATGTCGAATTTATTCTCGACAACGTCGAAAACAACTTACACTTGCATCAAAACAAAAACACATTGCCATCTTACATCAAACCTTTGCCAGAGCTTGGTCCAGGTCATCAAGGATATCATCGATATATTCGGTACCGATACTCAGGCGCACAGTAGAAGGCGTGATATGCTGTCCGGCCAGCTCTTCCGGAGTCATTTGAGAATGGGTAGTCGTATACGGATGGATCACCAGGCTCTTCACATCAGCCACATTGGCAAGAAGGGAGAATATTTCGAGCGAATCGATAAACTTCCAGGCCGCTTCCTGTCCGCCTTCGATCTCGAAAGTAAAAATACTTCCGGCACCTTTTGGAAAATACTTTTTATAAAGCTCATGATCCGGATGGTCTGGAAGAAGCGGATGGTTCACTTTGGTTACTTTCGGATGTCCGGACAAATACTTGACAACTTTCAGAGCATTGGCAACGTGACGTTCCACACGGAGAGACAAGGTTTCCAGACCTTGCAGCAGGATAAAAGCATTGAAAGGCGAGATCGTGGCTCCTGTATCACGCAGAATGACAGCCCGGATGCGAGTGACGAAAGCTGCCGGCCCCGCCACATCGGCAAAGACCGCCCCATGATAACTTGGGTCCGGTTTGCCCAAGGTCGGGAACTTATCGGCATTTGCTTTCCAATCGAAATTGCCACTGTCCACAATCACTCCTCCCAAGCTCGATCCGTGTCCACCGATAAATTTGGTGGCGGAATGGACGACGATATCGGCGCCGTGTTCGATCGGGCGGATCAGGTACGGTGTACCGAATGTATTATCCACGATCAACGGGATATTATGACGGTGGGCCACCTCCGCCACAGCATCGATATTGGTAACATCAGAATTAGGATTGCCGAACGTTTCGACATACACTACTTTCGTATTCTCCCGGATGGCAGCCTCCAACGCCTTCAAGTCGTTTACATTTACAATCGTATGAGTAATACCCTGAGCCGCTAACGTATGCGTAATCAGATTAAAAGAACCGCCATAGAGATTATCGGCTGCCACAATATGATCGCCCACTCCAAGTATATTTTGCAAGGCATACGTAACGGCCGCCGCACCGGAAGCCACCGCCAGACCAGCCACTCCCCCTTCAAGAGCCGCAACACGTGCTTCGAAAACTCCCTGTGTCGAATTGGTCAGGCGGCCATAAATATTCCCGGCATCGCGAAGGGCGAAACGGTCAGCAGCATGCTGTGAATCATGAAATACATAAGATGTTGTCTGATAAATAGGGACGGCACGTGCATCTGTCGCGGGATCGGCTTGCTCCTGCCCTACATGAACCTGTAATGTCTCGAAATGTAATTTCTTTGTTGCCATAGTCGTATTCTTTTAAATTATTCTTCTTGCTTATTTTCCAGCAAAACTATAGCAGGCAGATATATCAAACAAGACATACGGAAAATACAGAAAATAACGCTATTTTTACAGCCACTAACAGAACATATAAACTGAATCAAGATCGAAAAAAAGATTTCGACAGAATTTTATTCTTATGAACACACTTGAGAAATTAGACAAAGTCGACTTGCAGATCCTCCGTACCCTGCAAACGAATGCCCGGCTCACCACAAAAGAGCTCGCCGCCAGTGTCAACCTCTCGTCGACACCCGTATTCGAACGCCTGAAACGCCTCGAAAACGGAGGATATATAAAGAAGTACATTGCCGTGCTGGACGCCGAAAAGCTAAACCAGGGCTTCGTGGTCTTTTGCAGCGTCAAGTTGAGAAGACTGAACAAAGAGATTGCGGCGGAATTCACAAAGATCATACAGGAGATTCCGCAAGTCACGGAATGCTACAACATATCGGGGAGTTATGACTACCTGCTGAAAATCCATGCACCGAACATGAAGTATTACCAAGAGTTTATCCTGAACGTGTTAGGCACGATCGACAGTCTCGGCTCGCTCGAAAGCACTTTTGTGATGGACGAGGTGAAGCATGAATACGGAATACATATTTAATACGCCACCCCGCCCATAGATCGCATTTATTTCTTCAAAGCATAGATCCGCTGGATAATGTCAACGACCTTCATGCCTTCCAGTACGTTGGTCGTGATACATTCCGAACTTGCGCCGGAAAGGACACGGACCACATTACGGATCACGAAATTATGGTTCTGGGCGGAACCTTTATAAGGCCCGTAGTCATTTCCCGGATTCGTCGGTGCCAGTTCCGGCATTTCATACTCTTTGATATGGCAGTATTCGACTTCGTTCATATACTGTCCGCCGATTTTCACGCTGCCGTTCTCCGCAACAATCAGCATACTGCTTTCCATGTTCTTGTTCCAGACAGAAGTGGAATAACTCAAGCTCCCCATTCCTCCGTTCACGAAGTTGAAATTCACAAAACCCGAATCTTCAAAAGCCGTGAGTCCGGCATGGTTGAAATCAGCAAAGCGAGCCTGGATGTTGCAGATATCTCCAAAAAGCCAGTACATAATGTCGATGAAATGGGAGAACTGGGTGAAAAGCGTCCCTCCGTCCAAAGCTGCATCGCCGTGCCAGCCTCCGGGTTTATAATAGCGCTCGTCACGGTTCCAATAACAATTCAACTGAACCATATAGATTTTGCCTAACTTACCGGAATCTACCATCTCCTTGATCCAGACAGAAGGAGGAGAATAACGGTTTTGCATGACGCAGAACACTTGTTTACGGTATTTCAGCGAAGTATAGACCACCTTTTCGGCATCGGCAAGTGTCAGTGCCATCGGCTTCTCGATCACGACGTTGCAACCAGCTTCGACAGCCTGGATAGCCATCACCGCATGTAAGCCGTTGGGGACGCAGATATTCACGACATCCATAAGGAGACCACTCTGCAATAATTCCGTAAGGGAAGAAAAGAACGGAACGTCGTATGCTTCAATCCCCAATTCTTCACGAGGACGAATATCACAAAGGGCCACCAGCTCGGCTCCCGGATCGCGTGTCACCATCTCGGCATGACGTTTGCCGATATGGCCACAACCGATGACTGCAAATTTTATCTTTTTATCCATCATTGTTTGACTTATGATTTATGATTTATAATTTATGATTTATTTGTGACGCATAAATCATAATTCATAAATCATAAATCTTTTAGTTTTTCTATTATATATTGCTGTTGTCCGAGGGACATTTCCGTATGAATGGGCAAGGAAAGGACGGATTCGCACAAACGGATGGAGACGTCCAAATTGCCGGATACACGGGAGATCTGACGGTAAGCTTCCTGACGGTGCACCGGCAGGGGATAATAGATCATGGAAGGGATTCCCTGCTCTTTCAACAGATGCTGAAGAGCATTCCGCCGACCGCCTTTTACCTGAATCGTATATTGGTGATACACATGAGTCGAAAATGTCGATTTCGCAGGGATAACCAACGAATCGCAGGAAGATAAGGCTTCATCATACTGGCGGGCAACCGACCTGCGGGCTTCCGTGAACTCCTCCAGATGCTTCAACTTCACATCCAGCACGGCAGCTTGCAACGTATCCAGACGGGAGTTGCATCCGATCCGCCTATGGTGGTATTTGCATTCCTGACCATGATTGGCAATCATGAAGATACGGGCAGCCAACGCCTCGTCGGAAGTCATCAACGCACCTCCGTCGCCATAGCAAGCCAACGGCTTGGACGGGAAAAAAGAAGTAGTCCCGATATGCCCGATCGTTCCGGCCTTTCGTACCTTTCCGTCGGAAAAAGCATAATCGGCACCGATGGACTGGGCGTTATCTTCCACGACATACAGATGATAGGCATCAGCCAAAGCCATGATCGGCTCCATATCGCAGGCTTGTCCGAACAGGTGGACGGCCACAACCGCCTTTGTCCGTTCCGAAACAGCCGCTTCTATTTTCCGGGGATCGATATTGAAGGTACAAGGATCGACATCCACCAACACGGGCGTCAATCCCAACAAAGCGACAACCTCGGCAGCCGCTATATAAGTAAATGCCGGCAGGATCACCTCATCGCCGGGCTGAAGCTCCAATGCCATCAAGGCAATCTGCAAAGCATCCGTCCCGTTACCGCAAGGGATCACATATGGAACCTGAAGATAGTCAGCCAAATGCCCGGCAAAGGTTTTCACCTGCGGACCATTGATAAAGGCACAACTGTCGGTCACCGCCTGCATGGCCCCATTGATCTCCTCTTTGAACCGGAGATATTGTCCATGCAAGTCGACCATCTGTATCTGTTCTTCCAACATTATATTATCTGTTTTCCGATTAATTAATCCTTCGTCACTACAACGAAGGATTAACCAGATTATTTCACTTCGCTGCCCGGTTTTACCTCTTTTTCAGGAGTGATGACAGCCAGCTTGCCGTCGAAGTTTTCTGCGGAAAGGATCATTCCTTCGGAAACGATACCTTTCAACTTGCGCGGAGCCAGATTGGCAATGAAGCAAACCTGCTTGCCCACAAGGTCTTCCGGCTTGTAATGCTGGGCGATACCCGAAACGATCGTACGTTTTTCCAGACCGTCATCGATACGGAACTGCAACAACTTGTCCGCCTTAGGCACTTTCGTACATTCCAACACGGTCCCGACACGGATATCCAGCTTCATGAAGTCATCGAACTCGATATTCTCACGGATGGGTTTCGCCTTGTAGTTGGCTTCCTCGTTTGCTTTCTTCGTATCCAACAGCTTTTGTACCTGCGCTTCGATCACGCTGTCTTCAATCTTCTCGAACAGCAGTTCCGATTTGCCCAACTGATGGCCGGCTTCCAACAGGTCAGTCGATCCCAAGCGGTTCCAGCCTAACGGTTCCACATTCAACATCTTGTTCAGTTTCTCCATGCTGAACGGCAGGAACGGTTCGAAAGCGATCGCCAGATTTGCCGTGATCTGCAAAGCGATGTTCATAATCGTGGCGACACGTGCCATATCGGTCTTTGCCAATTTCCAGGGTTCCGTATCAGCCAGGTATTTGTTACCGATACGCGCCAGGTTCATCGCTTCTTTCTGTGCGTCACGGAAATGGTAAGTATCTAACAGACGTTCCACGTCGGCCTTTACATTCGCGAAATCGGTCAATGTCTGACGGTCATAATCGGTCAGCTCACCGGCAGCCGGCACCTTACCTTCGAAATACTTTTCGGTAAGCACCAAAGCACGGTTGACAAAGTTACCTAAGATGGCAACCAACTCATTGTTATTGCGTGCCTGGAAATCTTTCCAGGTGAAATCGTTGTCTTTCGTTTCCGGAGCATTGGCCGTCAAAACATAGCGCAACACATCCTGCTTGCCCGGCATATCCACCAAATATTCGTTCAACCAGACAGCCCAGTTGCGGGAAGTGGAGATCTTGTCGCCTTCCAGATTCAGGAACTCATTGGCCGGCACATTTTCCGGCAGGTTATAAGAACCTTCGGCTTTCAGCATAGCCGGGAACACGATACAGTGGAACACGATATTGTCCTTACCGATGAAATGCACCATCTTGGTCTCAGGATCTTTCCACCAGGTTTCCCAACTTTCGGGGAGCAGTTCTTTTGTATTGGAGATATATCCGATAGGCGCATCGAACCAAACATACAGAACCTTCCCTTCCGCACCGTCCACCGGCACAGGAATCCCCCAGTCGAGATCGCGACTTACTGCGCGAGGCTGCAATCCCATATCCAACCAGCTCTTGCACTGCCCGTATACGTTCGGTTTCCATTCTTTATGTCCTTCCAGTATCCACTGGCGCAGGAATGGTTCCCATTTGTCCAAAGGCAGATACCAGTGTTTGGTCTCTTTCATCACCGGCTGGCTGCCACTGATAGCGGATTTCGGGTCGATCAGGTCCGTCGGGCTCAAAGAGGTTCCGCAGGCTTCGCACTGGTCACCATAGGCTTTTTCATTGCCGCAATGCGGGCAAGTCCCGGTTATATAGCGGTCGGCAAGAAACTGTTTCGCTTCTTCGTCATAATACTGTTCGCTTGTTTTCTCGATAAACTCTCCTTTATCGTATAAGGTACGGAAGAAGTCCGACGCCACCTGGCGATGTGTAGCCGAAGTCGTACGGGAATAGATATCGAACGAGATACCGAACTCCTCAAAAGACTTCTTAATAATACCATGATAACGGTCCACCACATCCTGCGGTGTAATCCCTTCTTTCTTCGCTCTCAGCGTGATAGGCACTCCATGCTCATCCGATCCACCAATCATCAAAACCTCTTCCCCCTTCAGGCGAAGATAACGTGCATAAATATCAGCAGGCACATACACCCCAGCCAAATGTCCGATATGCACCGGCCCGTTCGCATACGGCAACGCCGTAGTTATCAGCGTTCTCTTAAACTGTTTTTCCATACCTTGTGTTCTCTTTTTGAGAGGCAAAGGTACACATTTATTGCTTAACCTAAAAAGAAAGGAATATCATTAGTTGTTATAATCCGACTAAGGATACACTAAACAAGTTATCGCTAATCATAAGTCAACTCCATTTCGTCCAAATAAAGTGTACTACCTTCCCCTCCTGTAAAATAATCACCATATTTGCTGGCTGTAGCCACAATGACAAGATATTTGGGTTTACGATAATCACGGTAATCTAACCGGATTGTATATTCCTCATAACCGGATATGGTCTTAGCGGAAATGAACTCACCATAAGCAATAACATTTTTATCATTCTTGCTAAACAGCTGCCGTTCTGACTTCTTAGTTTTGATCTCATAAGGTTCTGCTTTATCAGACAGAGCCACATAAATATGACAAGAATCCAGTCTGCCTAGCAAATAATTGTAATCGGAATCGTTACTTTTATTTATCTCGGCCGAAGTATATTTGTATTTAAACTTCAAACCTGTCGGATAAGTTTCAAATGGACGACCAAAGCTCAAGACGCCATTAGTACCATCTGTACGGACATACGAACCGGCAAATATATTACCAGCCGCAAACTTACCGATACCGGCAACTCCAACAAACCGCGATTCTAACTTGGCTGCCTTTCCGGTTCCGTTACTCGTATCATCTGTTGGAATCGTATTGCTGTCTCCCAAAGTAGTAGCTCCTTTATTTCCCGTATCCCAAAAAGAAACGCCTGTTGCCAACCACGGATTCCACAATTTACCATCTTGATGCCAATTGTCAAAACTACCATTAGTCAATGACACTAACGCTGCGGTCTTACATTCCGCTTCTTCTCCCGCAATATCATCAACCACAACACGATACACATAAGTCGTACTTGGATTCAAGTCTGTTATCGTAGCTGTGAAGGAAGTACCGTTGACAGTTACGGAACTTGCCGGAAGCGTCTGCCAACCATCATCCACCTGTGTTTGGGACGAACTCTTTTCTCTATATTCTATTACCGGAATCTTACCGTCTTGAATCATTCCGGTTACTATGATTCGATTGGCCATTGCTATCGTTTCACCACCGGAAACAGCACCGCCTTCCGTATGCAGAATTGTCACTTTCCAAGTCTCTGTTACTCCAAAACGAGTCACTTCAAATGAGCAAGGACGCGAAAAATCCGTTACCGTCGTCGGATCAGGAACGACAATTCCCACCGAACCACCCAATTGCATCTTAGTCACCGTTATCCGATCCAAATGTTGCTCTTTTGCCACATACACGATCATCTCCCGATTTGCCAAATCAATTACCGGTTCACCCACCTGATTACTGACTTGCACAGCCCGCTCTATCGTCTGATTAACCGTTATCTTCCAAGGATACTCTTGATACGTCTGCAAAATCAATGAGACAGATGAAGAAAAATCCACCCGCGTATCTGCACTCTTGGGTAAACTGTCCAAAGAAGAAAATCCGATTCGTGGAAAAGCGTTATAGTCGAGACACGCCGCAGAATCTATCCGAACCTCAGCCTCATTAGTCACCGTCAACTTCTTGATCCGGAGAGCTGCAAGATCGACCGCATCGCTCACTTCTACCGTAACCATCCCTTTAGTCTTATCTATTTCCAATGTATTATCCAATTGCCCTTCCACCAGGAAATCGGTAATACTTCCTTCCCGATATGGATAAGGAATATCATTCTCGATACATGAAACAAAAAAGAACAAACAACAGAGAAAACCTGTCACATTTCGTTTTATATGATTTATATCCATACCTCGTCAAAAATAGAAGTTCATACCTAAATTAATCGAAAATAGGTCTATCTTAAAATTAGCAGAACTGCTACGCCGTGAGCCTTTATCAATCTGGTCGGTCGTCTGATCGGTCCACTTCATATTAAAACCCAGTACGCCAACCGATACCTCGACGGCTGCAAAATTAGTGATAAAAGCCGTCAGACCCGGCGCCATTCCGATCTGCAAATTCTGAATGGTCTGGTAGGTACCGGTATAATCGGTATCAGTACCCGAAGAGTTCTTACCCTGCCCATAGCCATAGGTCACGCGAGCTTCATTAAACAAGCCAAAAATCTTACTGCTTCCTATCGGCATATAGGTACGCACGAATCCAGTAGCAGAAAAAGTATGTTCCAAATAATTTACATCACTGATATCAAAATTGATATCATCATCCAAATCCAAACTGATATTTCCTAAATCCGTATAAGTACGATTATAGGAAAAACGTCCGCCCAATGCAACATTATCCCGAATAAAGTAACCGAAGAAAGGACTTACTTTAAACGTATAACCGGTACTTTCAATCTTCTCCAGCACCAAGAATTTATAATTGTCATCCTCATGTTCCGAGTAGGAAAAAGTCGATCCGACCATCCATTGCCCTTTCGGAATAAAGGTATGACTCTGGATACCCCGGTCGAAGACTTTACGACCAAGGATTTTGGTTTGGGCTTGAATAGTTCCTATTCCTAAGAATGAAACTAAAAACATTGTCAAGATATGTTTCATCCGAATATTATTCTGTTGGAGTTTGATCATAGACTAATTCAAAATCATCAATATATAATTCACTATCCACTGCACCTTGGAAATAATCACCATATTTGCTGGATGTAGCCAAAACACCAATATATTTAGGCTTTACATCTTTCTTTAGGTAGTGTAATTTCAAGTTAAAATCACTCCAACCGTTTGTTGCCATATTTTCACTTGCGGGCAGTTCCGCATAAGCAACTATCTTGTCTGCATAATATTCTTTCCAGTTCAACGTTTTTTGATCAGCCGTATTCAAAGCCATTGGTTCCGTTAGTAGCACAATATAAATGGCACATTGATCAAGTGCTCCCTGGGCAATATGACCTGAATATTTATCAACAGTTTTAGGAACATAGTGATATTTACCTTTTAAATTTGACGGACGTGCAGAAAAGGACTTGCCCAAAGTAACTATTCCATTTGTTCCACTTTTATTAAAAGAGCCTGTAAAAGCATTCCCGGCAGCAAATTTACCTATGCCAAAAACATTTGCATAAATAGATTTCATTAAAACTGCAGATCCACCATTATACTCTATTTCTTTCGCCAGTTCCTTAGCAAAACTATTATTTCCAGAACTCCAAAAAGTAGTCGGATTTGCAATGCCATCAGTCATATTCCAAGGTCCATTGCTTTCATCTTCAAAATCACCATACGGCAATACTGCCGCGTCCTCTGTCCCAAACTTTTCTTGTTCAGAAACACCATCACCATTTCGCAACTGATATTCATATTCTGTACCCGCCTCCAAATGCGTCACAACCTGCGTCACATTAGAAGATCCATTCATGGCAACTGTCACTTCACCGGCAACATCTTTCCAATCTGTTGTTCCCGATTTTCTATACTGGAACTTATAAGAGGCCTTATCTTCCTCTTTCGCGTTCTTTACATATCCCCTCAATGTAGCAAAATGTGCCCACACTTCCGATTCGACTACCGGATGAGTCATAATTTGCAAATTGACAGTAATAGAGATCGTTTGCACCGTTTCATGCCCCATCTCATCACGGGCAGAGAGAACAAAGGTATGCGTACCTCCTGGCAATTGCGTAATCAAATTATCGAAAACTAATGTAAACATTGCCTTTTTATCATCCAAAGCAGGGACTTTCAATCCTATTTCAGCTAACTTATTCTTACTTTCCTCCGACAATTTCAGTAAATCCAAAGATGATGAAATTTTATGTTCGTCAAACAAAGACGAAGTCGCAATCATGGTAACAGATTCTAAACCTATATTCGTAGAAGAAATATTCAACATTACTTCTCTGGAATCTCCTTTGTCCAAAGAGATTATTCCATTACTATCCTTGCCATCTTCCAATACTTTCACCACCGGTGGTTCCTGCCCATATCCCGATTCCGGCAACGGGATCGTCACCGTATGGTTCTCGTCATTAGTCGGATCAGAATCAATCGTTATATCGAAATCCATTCCTGAGTTATCTTCACCGCTATCCACCAAATCGAATACCAGATGATAATGATCTTTCGCCTCCGTCTTCTCGATCAGTTTGGACATGTGGAATGTCAACCCTTCTTTGTTCGTCAATGTCAAATCGACCAACAGATAACCAGGTTGGAAATAACCAGCGCGTGTCTCTTGCATATCATATTCCAAATAGCTCCCCGTCACATCACTGACTTTCGCCACACACGATGCGAATTTATCCTGAACAGGCTTTGTAAACTTACTGGTTACTTTCACACAAGTTAAAAAACATTCGATTGCTGTTCGGGTTGTCTCACCCGCTTTTATGACAATCTTGTCTTTATCCCCGTAAAAAGTAGGTTTTTCAAACTCCAGTTTGTCCGAAGGATTAGATGTGACCTTCACCTTATAAGTCCCGACCTCCAACAACACACGCTCGCCGACCATATCATTATAGTCGGAAAAATGCTTCACGACCGAATCGTTCACTCCGGTACAAATATCCACCGCCAAAGATTGATCCTTGACATCGAAACCGCGCGTGACCACTTCCACATTTTTCGATACACCTAATTCCAAATAGCCTGTTGTTTGCATACGGTTATCTTCATTATCACATGATACCCAAACAAACAACATTAAAAACAAACAACCTATTATATATGATAACTTTTTCATCCTATTAAGTCGTAATTGTTATTGTATGAGTTTTCGTATTTCCTTTCGAATCGGTAACGGTCAAATGGAAATTACTTGTACCGCTTCCCAATATTTGGAGCATTGGCACAAATTGGGATATATTAAACGACACAGATGTTTCACCTCCAATATGAACCGGAAAACCTAAACCACTCAACTTATCAGCATATTCACCCGGACTGACTAAATCAAAATTTGACGTTAATCCGATACCCTGTAATTCCGATTCAGGTAATAATGGCGAATCAATGATTACTCTAAACGAGGAAATACCGTTCGGCACACTCACCACCAAGTCAGTATTAATCGCGTCCCCTTTTATCGAGATCACGCCATCCGTCTCACTGCCTGTATTATCATCACCTCCCGTACTGCCGCCATTTCCCCCACCGCTCGGTACAGTAATGTCGATAGGAGTTTCATTCAATGTCACATCTACCTTTATGGTAAAATTGCCGTTTGTCGGTTTTTCCGGATTATCAGGATCGTCAGGGTCAGGATTCGGTTTTTCCGGCTCATCCGGTACAATTTCTTCTTCCAAATCTTTGATCTCTATCCTAAACAAATCCTGCGGATTAATCTTTCCCTCCGAATCGGCCAGTCCGAATGTCCGGATCACCGGCTTGCCAGTGGTCTTTTCCGTAGCACGGATTGTCACCGTCGTTTTCATTCCGGGACGGATATATACGATCCGGGCATCTCCTTTACCCACAGACAGAACACCGGAACCGTTGGTAATGGTGATTGCATAATCATCCTTGCATGCATTCAAAAACTCTTCGGACAGAGTCAAATACAAGATAGCACTTTGCAATTCGCAAGCCTTATCTACCAATGTCACTTCTTTGGCTTTTACGACACAGGTATCCAACAACTCATAATAAGGATATTCCGATGTCACTTCATAATTATCACCCGAATAAGCTTCGATGTAATAAGTACCCTGTTCCAGTACATATTGGGATTCTTTCAGATAATCGGCATACGACTCGAAATAATCCTGCAATTCCATCGATGCGTTAAACACTTTCACGATCATATCTTCCGCTTTCGGAACGATCAGTTCCGTACTTGATGACTTGGAAGACACGCCGCCATTCCCATAAGAAGGGGCCACAACTTTCAACTTCAAATCCAGCACGCCGACTTCGCCGGAACCACCTTGTTCCCCTTTTCCTAAAAGTTCGTCTTTCATCTCGCAGGAAACCAAACCGACAAGAGCCAGGCATAACAATACGTAATATGTATATCTATATTTCATCATTCAACAGGTGTTGCTTTTAACATCATTGATTTTGTTTCCGATACTTGCAGATCAATAATCAGATGGTCTTTCTTTTCCAACAGACCGTCTTTCGGTGAAATCGTCTCCGAATAGTCGACAGGAAACCCTTCCAAAGTAGTTCCTACAATATGGATTTTAATAAAGGAAGAGTTTTTCGCTCCATCGAAATAGGCAGATTTATTCAAATCGGCCAAAGCATAAGACACTTGACGTATGTTTGCATCCGAAACAGTCAATTTGAATTTTGTATCTCCGGTTTGCAACTTATCATCTGTCCGAAACGCCTTCTTAAATGCGTTGCTTGCATTAAAAGATACTTGAAATTGTTGCAAACTGCATTCCAGCTCCACCAAAACGGTTTCTTCCGGTAATAAAGAGTATGTTTCAGAAGCAAAGAAACAGGGTTTATCCAATATGGCATCTTTCAGTTCATTAGAACAGACTTCTACCTTATATTCCGTACCGCCTTCCGCCGCATCCAAAAAGACTGGGCTATTTTGTTGCAAGGTCTTCAAAGAGTCTTGCTTCACAACCACACCGGTTCCATTCTGTATCTTAACGTATAATTGATTTACCGTCGGTACTGGTGTAGAACGGGTTATCACAACCGGAGATTCGGTTGAAACATGAAATCGGAGACAGGCTTTGCCCTGCCTCATCACCTGTTCCGTTTCTTCGTTAGAACAGGAAGCTGCGATAAGCAGGATGGCTAATGTGTATAATAGGTGTTTCATATTTTTATTCATTTAGGTAATCGTAGATTAGTTCGACATCATCTATATAGAGTTGGCTACCGACATATTCGCCATCTGACAAATTCATTGCAGGTGGAGGTGTCAAATTGGTTGAATTAATTTCCCAACATTCAGAATTTCCAGATGATTTAAATTTCATATAAATTTTAGCAGCTTTTGACGCTAACGAATAATCCAACCGGATTTCTTTTACAACATAAGACGATTGAGAATATAACTTTTCCTCTTTCTTTGCTAAAGTCTGATCCTCGTTATCTTTAATTTCAATTTCAGCAACTCCCCAGTCACTACTATTCTTCGGTTGATATTTATAAGCAAAAGATATAGCAGAAGGACGAGAAGTAAAAGCATATCCGGAATATGATGGAGTATGCGTTGATACATCATAGGTTCCTAAATAAAGTTCACCGGGGGTCAACTTTTCACAAGTTCCCATACCGTCTCCCAAAGAAGTTGCAGCAGCAGTATTGCCACTTCCCCAACCTACAGTACGAATTAAAGCAGCAAAACTACCTCCTGAGGTCTCATTAATTGGCTTTGTTCCTGAGGTTGTTGTATAACAACATCCGACATAGGGGGATTTAGGTGCTGTAACAATAAATGTATTCATTGATGGTTCTGCTCCATACTGAGTTGTTGTTTGGTTTAACGTACTCCATCCCTTTGTATTCGGATCTTTCTCATTCCAAGGATACCATTTGTCCCAATAAACATAATCTTTCCATTTAATAGTAGTCAGATCATTTCCTTTTTCATCTATCCTATTTGAAAACCAATCTTCAAATCCAGAATTAGGTAACTGACCTTCCTCTTCCGTTGTAAACTTAATAGCTACCAAATCATAAGTACCATCATATTTTGCCGTAACAGCATAAGATTCTTGTGGAATCAAATTTGTCCATACAAATGAAACAATTCCAGTTGTTTCATCTCTACCTAATGATATCAAATTTGTTATCTGTTGCCCATTCTGATAGAATGTAACTTTATTCACATCATTCGCTTTGACACGTAGGTAAGCATATTTAGCAAATACATCTCCATCGTTTTCTGCCATCGCCCATTCAAAGGTTGGAGTCGTAACTGTTATCGTGAAAGAAGATTTATCTTCAGGTAATTTTTGTCCCAAATTATCTTCTATATCAAACACAACGGTATATGTCCCTCCTTTCAACGAATTAAACCAATTCTTTGTGAATTTAATCATTTGAGTTCCATCAGAAGGAACATATTCAATATTCTCAATAGCTGATCCTTGAATAAAGTCTGCATCCATATTTAATTCAGCTATTTTTAATCGGAATACTTTTATACCTGCCGGTATTTTAGCCATAAGTAATTTTGACGTTTTATTATATCCTCCGACTTCAAATTCTTCATCTTTTAATCCATAAGAAATAGTAGGTGCTTCTACGGGTTTGATCATTCCTTTTAATGAACGCACAGTCGTATTCGCTTTAGGTAAGGCATCTTTTACTGACAATGCTAATGAATACTCGGAAGAAACGAGCCCTCCTTTTATCGCATTCAATACCGATTTAATATCAAAACTATATTGTAATTTACCTTTGATCTCTTTAGGATCAATAGTTAAACCGTAATTATCTGCCAAATCTCTTTGCTCAGTTTCTGTCAAATTAGCCAAATCATAACTAAATACCATTTTTTGGTCTTGTACTAGGGTTAATACAATTTCAGCAATTTTACCACCCGCCGTTATATCAACTATACGTTTTGATGAGACAACCGATCCCATCTTGTTTTCACCTAAATCGTATGGTTCATCTTGTATGCCATTCCCTTCCCACTTAAACAAAGAACATTCTATATACGGCGCCCCCTTCAACTTCTCCATGAAATCCGGAATTCCGATATTCACATAGATCGTTTCCTTTGTTTCATCGTTTAATGTCACATCGATAACAATCCCGTTCAACCCTTTTTCATCCGTACGGACGGTCAGCTTCGCCCATTGCTTGGGCTTGATAGTTGTTGTCGCCGTATAATTGACAGTCTTTCCATAGACATTGACCAGTTCCATCGCAATTTCCAGCTTCGTGCCGGAAGCATCCGACAGAAAATACATCGGACGGGATTCGCCTTTTTCATACACCAAAGGCAATTCCATCTTGTTCGTCTTCAACGACAAGGTATAATCTTTATATGTTTGCAGAAAATCATCCGAATAGTCGATCGTCACCCGGCTGTTCGCCATTGCGGCAATTACCTCCACCGGTGTCGTCATATCCTTGACAATCGTAAATTCCTTTTTCCCGGAAAAGTAAGGTGCATCGAAAGCGGCTGCCGTTTCTGTTCCTTTTGACACCTGAATCGTATATGCTCCGGCTCCCAGCTCAAGTTCGGCAGGCATCTTGTCGAAGCGGGAATATTCGGCCACAACACCCGAATCCTGCGCGATCGTCACAGCATAGCTATTCACATCCTTAAAGTCCGCCAAGTCAGAAGCTTTTGTCGATACACCCACCAACGCCGTGTCCACATTCATCCGAAAAGCAAGAGTACCTTTATTGGCTACCCCATCTTCATCGACTTGGCAAGCATAAATCCCAATAAACAAACAAAAAAAGCACAACAGGCGGCTTACCACACAAAAGTGCTTGTTATCTCCTTCCAAGAAACGTTTCTTCTCCATCCAGATTCTATTCCGTTTAACATTCCATTTTCAAGGTCGCAAAGTAACCCCGATTCTTCAAGCCTTACAAGGTCAATTTATATTATTCACTGTCCGTTTTTTTTGATTTACATTTAAGGCTACCTCTTTAATTTCCTATTTATGATACACAAATGATATATCCACAAACACATAACTGTCCGATTTTTCATAATAAGCTTTACATATAAACAAGATTTCGTATCTTTGTCGTATCTTTTATTCCAATATGTATATAGATAATGACATCCCCAAAATAGACCTGCCCGAAGACTGGATAATCGGAAAGTTGACGAAAAGCGAAATCGGCTTGCTGAATCTCTATGCCAATTATCCATGCCGGCTGAAAGCCGAAATATTCGTGCTTTGCTTGCAAGGAGATCTGGAGGCATCCATCGACTTGACGCGCTACAAAGTCAGGCCAGGAAGCTTTATCACCATACAACCGGGGACAATTTTGCAAATATATCGGGTAGAAGGAGATTTGGAAATCTATTTCATGGGATTTTCCTCAAATTTTATCAATCAATCGAACCTTAACAAAATGGCAGTAGACATGCACTACGCGGCCAAAGATACCCCAATCATAGAATTGAAAGAAAAGCCTGTCGAACTGCTGGAAGATTACTTCTCGCTTCTGCTTAAAACATATAATACCTGCAAGCCTGCTTTAAACAAACATATTTTGAATCATCTATTGTCGGGTGTATTCATGGGAGTCAGTGCCATGTATAAAGATAAAGTAGAAAACAAGACGAATCTCTCCAAAGCGGAACAAATAAGCAAAAACTTCAATCATCTGGTTATGCAGAACTATACCACGCAACGGAACGTTGCGTGGTATGCCAAGAAACTCGGCATAACTCCGGCGCATCTCAGTACGATTGTCAAGCAGACGACCGACAAGACTTGTGTCGAGATCATCACCTCTATGGTGATCATGGATGCAAAGGCACAGTTGAAATCGACCGACCTTTCCATCCACGACATCGCCTATTCGCTGAATTTCACGAACATGTCTTTCTTCGGCAAATATTTCAAGCGGCATGTGGGGATGGGGCCGTTGGAATACCGGAACAGCTAAAAACAAAAGTACCGCCCAGCCGGAGCATTTCGGCTTCACCCACCCTCTACAATCCGCTTTGCAACAAGCCCCAACAGGTGAAGGCACCCGCCCGGGTTACCTTCACCCCCGGTATCCGGCCTTCATTCAGGCAAGTTCGATTCGACCACCAAAGGTTGCGGGACACCCGTGTCTTCCTCTTTCGGAAGGGTATAGATGGCAAACAGACGGCTGCCTCCCTTCACCAGCCGGCCGGCAGCGACCAATGCGGCCAAATCCTTGCGCGCACTGTAGTCAGACAGCCCGATAAGATAACGGTAGGAACGGACGGTGATATAAGAGTTCTCGTCCAAATAGCGGTAAAGAAGCTCCTCCCGGTCCGCCATGCCGGGCGCACGGTGACCTGAACTTTTCATACGCGTGAGCGGCATCGTCTTCAAAGCCTTCTTCAACTGCTGGCAGCATCGGAAATTGACGTTCTTGAAACGGACGGATTCACTCCTCAGTTCCGTTTTAGACATGACCGCGCGAGACTGGAGCGAGACGCTGAAGAAACCGAGGCCCTCGATCTCCACGTTATCGCCTTCGCGCAAGTGTTCCGTCACCAAGTCGGTGATCAGCTGCAAGGCACCGGCAATGTCGGCCTCCGAATAGGTGGAACGGGATTTGGCATATTTCATCAACTTTTTAATGCTGACGGTCTCATAGGGGATCAATCTTGGGTGAAGAGGCATTTTATTGCCGTTCTTCCCGGAATCCGGGTTACGCTCCATTCTGTAACGTGCTGTCATATCAGTAATAGATTAAATGTTGGATAATAAGACTTTATCGCTTTCCTGCCTTCTTTGTATGTTTTTGACGAAGGTCGAAAAGGTTTTTGCCCAAGGTGGAAAAGGTATTCGACCTAAGTCGAAAGGCTTTTTGCCCTAGGTCGAATAGTCAATAACGTAGCAGTAAAGATACAAATAATAATAGGATAAACACGAATGAAACGGTACTTTTATCCTAAATAAAAAACAATACTGGAAACAGATAAATAAAGGGGCAGCCGATAGGCCAACCGGGATAGGCAAGCGTATATTTGCAGAAAAACATTCACCTACAAACACACAGACACATGGAAACGAAACGATCATCTTACTCCCGTACACAGCTGTTCATCAATCAATTGGACGAATTCATGCGCGACAGGTACGTTTTCCGGAAAAACCTGCTGAAAGGCGATACGGAATACCGATGCAGGGAAATGCCGTCCGGACTTTTCGAACCGGTAAACGAAGAAGCCGTCAACTCGATCTGCATCGGGGCGCAGGCTGCAGGAATAGAAGCCTGGGACCGGGACATCAAACGGTTCATTTATTCGGCACGCACCCAAGCTTATAACCCGATCGAGGATTTCTTAGACAACCTGCCCGCCTGGGACGGGAAAGACCGCATCCGGCCGCTGGCAGAGACGTTGCCGACCGCTAACCCGCTCTGGCGCGAACAGTTCTACATCTGGTTCCTCGGCATGGTAGCACAATGGCAGCAACAAGACACCCTGTACGGAAACTGTATCGTCCCGCTGCTCATCGGTCCGCAAGGATGCGGCAAATCGACCTGGTGCAGGACATTGCTGCCTCCTGTCTTACGTGAATATATGGCGGAAAGCCCGGATATCGGCAACCACCGGGAGGCGGAACTGGCCTTGGGGCGGTTCGTGCTAGTCAACCTCGACGAATTCGACTCGATCGGGAACACGCAACAAGCTTTTCTGAAACATCTGTTGCAGAAGCCGGTCGTCAATACTCGCATGGCCTATGCCCGAAGCGTCCGCACACACCGGAGATACGCCACGTTCATCGCGACCTGCAACAACTGGGACTTACTGGCTGATCCGACCGGTAGCCGCCGTTTCGTCTGCATCGAGATAAACGGGAACATCCGTCCAGACCGTTCTGTCGAATACGGACAGCTATACGCACAAGCGGTCGCTGCGCTCTGGGCAGGCGAAAGATATTGGTTCACGACAGAGGAAGAGACACGTAACATGCAAAACAACAGTCAATTCCAGCAAATGCCGATCGAGGAACAGCTTTTTCTGCAATATTTCTGCAAGCCGGAAGAAGGATTCGCCGGCGAATGGCTCCCGTCGTCCGCCATCCTGTTGCGTATGCGGGAGCAGAGCGGCGTGCGCTTGGGAAATACCCATATGGGATTGTTCGGGCGCATCCTCCTACGCAACGGGATTGCGCATAAACACACCAAACGGGGAAACCTGTGGTTCGTAGCAAGCGCCGGACAGAGACAGACAGTCGAAGGTGAAGGGATACAAAAAGGGTGAAGGCACTTCCGAGACTGCCTTCACCCTTTTATATCCTATATATAAGAACTTTACAGGAGCAGGTGAAGCTACTTGCCTCTTTTTTCTTCAACTATTCATTTTATTTTCTCCTAATGCTTTTTCCGATCTTCAATTTTAAAATAAATGAAACCGACTTACGTTCCCCATGTTTCCCGGTCCAGGCTCCGGTATTGTATGGCTTCCGCCAAATGGCGTGCTTCGATATTCGGAGAGGTTTCCAGGTCGGCGATCGTACGGGAGACTTTCAGGATACGGTCGTAGGCGCGGGCGGAAAGATTGAGGCGCTGCATGGCGACCTTCAGTAAAGACAGGCCGGCAGCATCGGGCACGGCGTATTCATGAAGCAGTTTGGAGGTCATCTGGGCATTACTATAAATACCCTCATGTGCGGCAAAGCGTTTTTCCTGGATAGCGCGGGCTTTCATCACACGCTCGCGTATCGCTTCGCTACATTCGGAAGGGTGTCCGTCGGATATCTTCTCAAAAGGGACCGGCACGACTTCCACCTGTATATCGATCCGGTCGAGCAGAGGGCCGGAAACGCGATTCATATACTTTTGGACGGCACCCGGAGAACAGAGGCAAGGGCGATCGGGATGATTATAATATCCACAAGGACAAGGATTCATGGAAGCGACCAACATAAAGTTGGCCGGATAATCGACAGATAAGCGGGCACGCGAGACCGTTATCGTCCGGTCTTCCAAAGGTTGGCGCATGACCTCGAGCACATTCCGGTTGAATTCGGGCAATTCATCCAGGAACAAGATCCCGTTATGCGCCAGGCTGATCTCTCCCGGCTGCGGGAAAGCACCTCCCCCGACCATCGCCACATTCGAAATCGTGTGATGGGGCGAACGAAACGGACGTTGTGTCATCAGGGAAGTGTCCACCCCGATCTTACCGGCAACCGAATGTATCTTGGTGGTCTCTAATGACTCCTGCAAGGTAAAGGGCGGCAAGATGGAAGGGAGACGTTTAGCGAGCATCGACTTGCCGCTCCCCGGCGGACCGATCAAGATCAGGTTGTGGCTGCCAGCAGCGGCTACTTCCAACGCACGTTTCACATTCTCCTGTCCGCGTACATCCGAGAAATCCGCTTCAAACTGAAGCTGCCGGGCATAAAACTCTTCACGGGTATTGACAACCGTCGGTTCCAAATCCCGTTTTCCCGCAATGAACTCGATCACCTCTTTGATAGTCGAAACACCGTACACTTCCAGATTATTGACAACAGCGGCCTCGCGGGCATTCTGCTTGGGAACGATAAAGCCTTTGAATCCCTCTTCACGTGCCTTGACCGCAATCGGCAGAATACCTTTTACCGGCTTCAAGCTGCCGTCCAATGAAAGCTCTCCCATCATCATGTAGTGACTCAGCCGGGAAGCATCCAGCTCTTCGGCTGCTGCCAGGATACCGATTGCAAGCGGCAAGTCGTACGACGAACCTTCCTTCCGGATATCGGCAGGCGCCATATTGATCACAATGCGGTTACGAGGAAACTTGTAGCCACTCACCTGAAGAGCAGAGATAATGCGCTCATGACTTTCACGGACAGCCACATCGGGCAACCCTACCAAAAAGAATTGGATACCTTTCGTGCAATTCACTTCGATCGTAACGACCGTTGCCGATATGCCCTGCACGGCGGCGGCATAAGATTTGACTAACATAGTTAAAGATTTATGATTTATAATTTATGATTTATGGGTCTGGATTTATGAGGCCGGATTTATGATTTAGGGATAGCAACATTGCATAAATCATAAATCATAAATCATAAATTCCTACTCCATCAGCTTTTCCAATGTCTGCTTTATCTCGACCCCATTGTCCGTTTTCAAGATGATCTTTCCTTCTTCATCGATCAGGAAACAGCGGGGTAAAGCACTTACATTATACAGATCGACCAACATGGCTGCCTGTCCGGCGGAATCGGTAACCAAATTCCAGTCGATGCTATCCTTTGCAATAACTTTCCGTACTCCAGCCTGATCGTCGTCCAAACTGATCAGCAACATATCCACCTTCTCTTTCGGATATTTCGTTGCCACTTCATCCAAATACAGATCTTCCGTCTGACACATATCGCACCAGGGAGCCGTAAACGCAAGCAGTAAATATCTATTCGGAAAAGAATCCAAGCTGACAGGAGCTCCATAAATATTCTTCACATTGAAACCGGGTGCTTCAGCTCCCAAAGCCGTCCTTTTTGCCCGCGTACTGTATTCCTGTAGCTTCCGTACCAAATAAAAGTCATTCAATTTCGGACTCAGCACAGCCAGCAGTTCATCCATTCGCCGGGTATCGTCAGGATGGTTAAAATAATGTTGTATCAATATGACGGAGGCTTCTTCATCCGGATATTTCTTAATGGCGGCGGCAGCTTCCTCGCTCAGCAGATGGTTTACATTCGCCAGGCGTGAAGCCATATCCGTTTCCTCTATCGAGCCGTTGACATTTTCCCTGTTCTTCTTATTCAGTTGACGGATCAGGTCGGCCTGTTCCTTCAACAAAGGAGCCATTTCTTTTTTTATCGTGGAAAGACGATCATTGATCCGCCCTCCTTTGACACGCAACATGGCAGGATAAGCAGCGTCCCCGGTGATCGTCACCTTTTCTCCCTTTTCCAGATAGGCCGTAACCCAATGCATCTTATTGGCAAAGAAGATCGTCACTTCCCGGAAATCACCTTGTTTCTTTTCGATCAAAAATTCGCCCGGCTTCCCGCAAGTCACCGTATCTACCACTTTTATATCTTCATTCTCGAAAACGGCATATAAGGTCTGATCCTCCAGATTGGTAAGTTTCCCTTCTATCCGGTAAGCAATATCTCCGCCACACGATGACAAAGAAACGATAATCCCAACGACCAGTAATAAACGTCTAATCATGTTATACCTCACATCCCACATTAAAAGATAATTTGGGGTAAAGATAGGAATAGATTTTAAAACATCCTAACATTTATGCTAAAATTAATGTATATATATAAAAAAAGCGCAGAACCGAAGTCCTGCGCTTTTATATAGTCGTTATGTATGTTATTACAATTTCGGACCAGCAGCAACCAGCTTCTTACCAGCTTCATTACCAGTGAACTTAGCGAAGTTCTTGATGAAACGGCCAGCCAAGTCTTTTGCTTTTTCATCCCACTGAGCAGCGTCAGCATAAGTATCACGCGGATCCAAGATCTTCGGATCAACACCCGGCAATTCTGTCGGTACAACGAAATCGAAGTACGGGATAACTTTTGTCGGAGCTTTGTCGATAGAACCGTCCAGGATAGCATCGATGATACCTCTTGTATCTTTGATAGAGATACGTTTGCCAGTACCGTTCCAACCTGTGTTGACCAAATAAGCCTTAGCACCGGTCATTTCCATTTTCTTAACCAATTCTTCGCCGTATTTTGTCGGGTGCAGTGACAAGAAAGCAGCACCGAAGCAAGCGGAGAATGTCGGAGTCGGTTCAGTGATACCACGTTCTGTACCAGCCAATTTAGCTG
>OWII01000387.1_pt1 | contig 27355 bp, 25 predicted proteins | sample 1732591 | NCBI WGS metagenome assembly OWII01 (sample SAMN05065732, study PRJEB22554) | human gut metagenome | biome: ENVO:2100002; feature: ENVO:00000062; material: ENVO:00002003 | host: Homo sapiens | place: USA | reverse complement strand
CTCAAGGACACCGGCCTCGATGTAGCATATTTCCATATTTTCAACTCGTTTAAATGTCGGTGCGAATATAAGGGAAGAAAACATGCGGGACAAGCACATTCGTCCGACTGGCAGGAATAGTCATGAATAGTCGTTTTTTGTCATATGGCGCGGAAAAAGACTCCGTAGCCAGTCGGCTTTCACGCCCCCCTTTGGAAACCCGCAGGACGGGTGCGTCACGGCGATGAAAAAGAAAAAATCCCCACCGGAAATGAAATGGAGTGACCTCAAACCGGCAGGGAGTGTAATAATAAAGGAGCGGGCCGCTCAGCCCTTGATGTAGCCGTACTTTTTCAGGTCGTCCATGAAATTCCCGGGCGTGTCGGTCCTCACCCTCACCCCCGTGCAGTTCATGGTACCGGCCCGAGAAGTTCACCATGTACTCCTCATCGGTGCATTCGCTGTCAAACCAGCTGCCCTCACGCAGGAGGCGTACAAACTCGGAAGGGTCGGAGGCGGCAATCCTGCCGCCATCTGCCAAAATATACATATGCCTGTTCATGCCGATAGTTTTTTGGTTCTCAGTTTATAATAGAGTTTCTGTTCACCGTCAAGGAAGGGGATGTCCCGGAGCGCGGTGGCCGCGGGCACCTGTCCCCTCGTGGCGAAGGTAACCATTTTGTGGAGAAACAGCACCCAGTTGCGCATTTTTGTGAAGTTGGTCGTTCCAGAATGCTGGCGGAACTCGACCGTCTTGTGCCGTGAGTAGGCCTCGAGGTTCACCTTGTGGTAACGGTCGCCGATCCTTCCTTTCAGCTCGTCCACCGTCCGGGCCGAACGTATCATCTCGTCAGAGACATGCCCCAGTCCCCGGCAATAGCGGTTGTCCCTGCGGGATGCCGGCATGAACCCGTCGATGACCGGTTCAAGGTGCTTGTAGCTCAGAGCCAGGTTGCGCCAGGTCTCCATATTGAAGCCGGCGGCATCGATATGTACGTGAAGCCCGCAGCTGTCGTTCACCTTTACCCCACACAGCTCAAGCACCCAGCAGACCTTCTCCAGCTCCCGCAGGCCGGCTTCACCGACCAGTATCGGACTGACCAGCTCGAAGGTGTTGTTGCCGTTCAGACTGCTGTCCGTCACGAGCTTCCAGTATGGACAGGTGGTATGGTTATAGCCTTCCACCGTAACCTCGATCCCGGCCTCCCTGAGCTCGCGTGCGAGCCGTTCACGGGAACAGTTGTAAGCCTCGATCTCGATACCGAACTTGCGGTTGAAAGTATAATCCAGTGCGGCTGTCGCCGGATGGATGTTCAAACCGCCATCGCGTTCCCTCATCCGGCGTAGGGCGTTCACCACGAAACCGTAATTGCCGTTGGTCACCATCCTTGCGATTTCCGCGCGGGGAACCCCTAAAAGGAACAGCTGCTGGATCTTGCTTGTCTTCGTTGTCTCTTGTGCTAAAATACGCCTAATTTGCTCGCTCATAACTTGTTACCTCCTTTATTATATACTACTAAGGTAATGCATTCATAGGAGAAGTCGTAATTATAAGGAGCCTATTACCGTGCCGTTTAGCTTAGTTTACCTTAGGCTAAAAATCCTTATTTAAGGTGTCTGTATCTTATCATCCGCCCGGCCGGCAGCAGGTTCTTCCAGACCGATGGCGCGGCATATCTCCTCCACCAGTTCCGGAAGGCCGGAATCCTTCTCCTGACGGGAATCGGGCGGGAACAGCGTGGAACGGAAGACACCCTTGCGGACAGGGTCAGCCTCCCGGGTGTAGCGGAGGGTGTTCGGAATGTGCGAGGACAGCAGCCGCAGCCCCATCCTGTGGATGACCCGGTTCCAGGCTTCGTACAAGTCCTTCCGTCCCCTCCTGTCCACCATGTTCCAGAACAACCGGATCCCTTTCAGGTTGCAGTTCCCCTTGGCGATCAGCTCCTCTTCCAGCGCCTTGGCAAACTGCAGGGAGCTCTGCATGACGATGTTGTCCGCCTTGAGCGGGACAAAGATGTAGTCCATCGCGGCGACGGTATAGACCACACCCTCGCTGCGGAGCGTTCCGGGGAGGTCGAAAAGTACGACATCGAAAACCTCGCCTTTCTCCACGGTATAACGCCGCAGGTCCTCCACGGCTTTTTCCGGATCGCTCTTGATGACCGGGTAGGCAGGCTTTTGGATTCTCTCGTGCTGCCGGTAAAGGCCCACCTTCAGGTCATCGTTTTTCATGACGTTCTCTATGTCCCTCTCACGCATCAGCGCGATACTGTGCTGCGGGGAGTCACAGTCCACGACAGCCACACGCAGCCCTTTGCGGTAATGCAGCACACTGGCCAGCAGTACCGTAAAGACCGATTTGCCCACGCCGCCCTTCTGGCTGGCGACGGCAACCAACAACTCTTTTTCTTTTTTCATACTCATACCTTTAAAATGTTAAACACTATTGTTCCTGAGACAAAAAACAATGCCCCGATCGGATGAGATGCCCTGTCATGGGGGACGGCCCCTTATGTCCGGCCGGGCAGGGACTCCTCCAGAATCATCTCCGCCGTTTCCCTGTATTCTTCCAGATGCCGTGAGACAAGGTGGTTGATGAACCCCTCCAGCGTGACCTTCCCGTTTGAGGCTCCCGCCAGGATGGAGAGTTTCCGGTGTAGGGTGGCGGGAATGTGCAGTGACCGGCGCTGCACGCTCGCAATTCCATTCAGGTATTCATCGCCGTAGAGGGACGGCTGTACGGCCCCGTTCCACCGAGGCTGGGTAGGGGCTTCCCCCATTATCCCGCAGATGTGCTCCGCGTCCATTCCGCCGGGACCCGTCCGGCCTTTCACGTTCTTTCCTTTCATTGACATATCTTTTTGAACATTTACAGATGTTTACCGGCGGGCCGTCCCATTCTCGTCATCCCAGGGCCGGTAGACCTCACCGAGCAGCCCGGCGATATCCTCCCTGTGCTCCTCCATATGAAGCTCCAGCAGCCGGATGATGAAACCTGAGATGCTGCCGCAACCGGAGGCCCTGACCAGCATGGCGATACGGCGGTGCAGCCTCCCGTCAATGTACACGGTCTTCCACTCCGAAGATTTGGGAGCGGGAACCAGAAACTTCCTTTTGTATTCTTCCGGGGATGTCACTTCTGCCGCCCGGGACCGCCTTTCACGGCCCGGCGTATCCACTGGAGGTTCCGGGGATGTGGAGACAGGATCTGACAGGAAGTTCCCCATAAGCCCGACCCTCCCGAGAATTATATCGGAAAGCCGGTCCTTTTCCTTTTCTGAATCCATTTTCTTAAAATCTTAAATTATTAAATTACACAACCGGTATTGTTTCGGAATACAAAATAAAGGAAGAAGAGGACAGGACGGAACCGCCTGTCACTTATAGTCATGGAAAGTCAGTTTTTGTCATGGGATGTGTAAAATGGGAAGGTGGGGAGACTCTCCATTTGCAGAAATGTAGAAGTAACAATCCATCAATGGAGACAATGAGGGAAGAACACGAGGCATGTACGACTCACCGCCCGTTTTCCATTTGCAGAAGTGTAAAAGTAACAATCTATCAATGGAGACAATGAGGGAAGAACACGAGGTCTATACGGCTCACCGCCCGTTCTTCATTTGCAGAAGTTAAAAGTAACAATCCGTCAATGGAGACAACGAAAGAAGAACACAAGGCATATACGGCTCACCGCCTGTTCTCCATTTGCAGAAGTGTAGAAGTAACAATCCGTCAATGGAGACAACGAAGGAAGGACACGAGGCATATACGGTTCACCGCCCGTTCTCCATTTGCAGAAGTGTAAAAATGACAATCCATTAATGGAGAATAGGGTATGGAAAGGGCTGATTTCCCGTATATGCGCCTCCTTATTCCCCCAATTATGGGCGTAAGTCACATGATTCGGGAGAGATATCCACCCTTTTATGGGGAGAGAAGCCGGCAAATCCCCGATGGAAATACCCCGCAAATCACAAGAAAACAGCTATATAACGGGCTGATACACAATAATTATTGTAGAAACATGGTCCGCCCCTGCGGACAGCAAGTTGTGTTTTCGTTTAACGAAAACCAAGCGGTTTAACGGCAATCATGCCGCCAAACCGCCCTTCCTCAAAAAAAGCTCCAAAGTCGCTTTTTTATGACCATCCATTCGCTCCATACTTGCCTGTCTCCTTATTTTACATAGACAGTTTAATCTTATTTGTTCGTTAATGAATATAAAAGTAAAAACGAGGAAGACAGCAGGTAGAATGCCATTTTTTATTGTTGGAATCAGGTATCCGGCATTTCAAGGACTTGGGTAAAGAGAAAACTGCGGACGATTATTCGTGTGCCATGAAACATTTCACACGGTTCCGGAATAAGGAAGACATAAAGACAGCGGAGCTGACCGTCAAGCAGATGAAGGACTTTTCCGCTTAGGACACACAATAAAAGGCTGAATAAATAAAATCACCGGCAGTCTAGAGATTGAGGACCCGTTCAGCTCGTACTTTAAATTCTTGCTGGATTGATAAATTAATTTGAAAAACAAGTGCTTATGGGATTTTGGGAGGGTTTAAGGTGAGGATTGGGAAAAATCAAGAGAGAGATGTTCGAGGAAAGAAATAAGACAAGAAAAGTGTCTGGAGTTAAGTCGGGGAGAATCGCGTAATCAATTCGCTATTACCGAAAAAGGGACATCTCGGAATCCCTTTGAATTTCTTCTACTGACGATCGCATGCCCCAAAAAAAATACCCCGATCAAGAAGTCTTTTACGCTTCCCGGTCGGGGTATAAAGGTTATTTGAATTGTTGTTATCCGTTTTGCATACCTCATAAATTCAAGCCGTCATATGTCAAAAGGCATCTCTGGAATTGCCGCCGGTCATGTACATGCCCAAATTCTGATTCTATGCGTATGTCTGTCCACACCGGTTATCACTATACGACTTCCTGTAAATAGCATTTGGGAATATAATTGGTGGCAACCAACATCAACAAGCCTTCAAAAGGAATGACCAGCCGCTTGTTCTTTTTGATGCGTCTGTAATATCCTACGCCCCCGGCATATTCCCCACCTGTCACCCTGTATTTTTCGGCGTTCTTCACGAGATTGCCATCATACGGTATCTGCTCGAACCCGTCCTCCATGGAAGAAGTGAGCATGATGAACATGTCCATCTCTTCATCCGGAATGGGGGCTGGGATCTGGGTGTCGGGGTGATGGTATACCATGGCTTTCCCATCGAGAATCGAATTCAAGGAAGAGATGTAGTCGTCATCGCAACGCAGGAACATCAGCATGGCGACAAGCGGGACCCGTCTGGTCACGACCTCCCCGTTCGATTGCGGATAGCTTCTGGTTTTCATCGGGATATAGCTCTCTATCCCGTCACATGACAATGTGGCCTCGATTTCCGAAAAGCGGTTATAGAAAACCTTCAAGGCATACCATTTTTTCACCATGGCCTGTTGATCTCGTTTTTATGGTTTCCAGTTCCAGTCGAACCGTTCGACATCCTCCTCCACGAGCGGAGCTCCCGACTGTACCTCAATGAAAAGCAGATCGGTCATGGCCTTGACGGCATGCCTCATGCCTTTCCTGATACAGACGGTATCGCCACGGCCGATTCGCGTCACTTTCCCGTCAAGAGCCAGCGTGCCCTCGCCGTCAATGAATGTCCAGACTTCATCGCGGTGGCGGTGAGCCTGGTAGCCTATACTTTTACCGGCTTTTATCTTTAACTGCCTGGTAAGGGTCTCGTATCCGTCAGGGAAACTCACCGTATCGATAACCTTGTATTCACCCCAGCGACATTCCCCGTACATCGGGCGACATTGCAGGCGGTCCGCATACGTCTTAATGTGCTCGCTCCTGCTTTTCTCTGAAACCAGGATGCCGTCACGGGACGCGGCGACGACGAGATTCCTCGCGCCGACACACATGACGGGCAGATCCAGCTCATTGATAACATGGGTATTCCCGGACTCTCCGTCCAATATGACATTGCCGATGGCATTGTCCTTCAGTTCATCCGTCAGCGTGTTCCACGTTCCCAGGTCTTTCCATTCCCCGGCAAACGGTATCACGGCCACCGACCCGGCTTTTTCCGCCACCTCGTAGTCAAAACTGATTTTCGGGAGTTCGCCGTACCGGGTACGGATTTCCGCGAAAGTGCCGGCATTGACATACCGGCTCACAATATCCGTCATGTACCCCAGGCGGAAAGCGAACACGCCGCCGTTCCAGAACGCGCCCTCGGAAATCAACCTCCCGGCTGCCGGCGCGTCCGGCTTCTCCGTGAAGCGGGAGACCTTGTATATTCCGGTTTCCCTATCGCTTGCCACCGGTACCACGTATCCGTATTTGGATGACGGACTGGTCGGTCTTATCCCCATCAGCACCAGTTCGGCCGCATCATTCCTGACCGCGTCCGCCATATGCCTTATCGTCTCAAAATACCCGAGTTCCGTATAGGGGTCACAGGGCATCACCACGACAACCTCCTCCTTGGGACAGTGCTGCTCATATGTCAGATACGAGCAGGCCAGTGCTATCGCCGGAAAGGTGTCACGCCGTTCCGGTTCCGTAACCACCGATATCCTGTCCCCGAGCTGGTTGGTTATGATATCGCATTGTGACGCGCCCGTGGCTACGGTTATCGAACCGTCCAGGCCGCATTCCCCGAGTTGGCGCACCACACGCTGTACCATGGATTCCCGGCTTCCGTCCGGGGAGGAGAGCAGCTTGATGAACTGCTTGGAACGTGTGCTGTTGGATAACGGCCACAAGCGTTTTCCTGAACCTCCTGACAATAATATGATTCTCATAGACATGCTTTTGATTTATCTTTCCGCCCGCGTCGGGTTATGCAGGAAATCCTCGTAGGCAAGACGGATGCCGTCTTCCAGCTCCGTGCGGTACGACCACCCTAAAGCTCTCGCTTTCGAAACGTCAAGCAGCTTGCGGGGGGTACCGTTCGGCCGTGAGGTGTCCCAGCGTATCCCACCGGTGTAGCCGATTGTCTTTGCCACTAATTCTGTGAGTTCCTTTATGGTCAGCTCCTTGCCCGTTCCGGCGTTCACCGTTTCGTTGCCGGAGTAATTGTTCATCAGGAACACGCACAGGTCGGCAAGGTCGTCCACATAGAGAAACTCCCTCAAAGGGCTGCCGTCACCCCAACAGGTCACGAAGGGCAGGTCCTGTTCCTTTGCCTCATGGAACCGGCGGATCAGGGCCGGCAATACATGTGAATGTTCCGGATGGTAGTTGTCGTTCGGTCCGTAAAGGTTGGTAGGCATGACGCTGATATAGTCCGTACCGTACTGGCGGTTCAGGAACTCGCAATATTTCAGGCCGGAGATCTTGGCAAGCGCGTAGGCCTCGTTGGTCTTCTCCAGTTCGGAGGTCAGCAAGCAGGATTCCGGCATCGGCTGCGGCGCCAGGCGTGGATAGATACACGAGGAGCCGAGAAACTCCAATTTCTTGCAGCCATTCTTCCATGCCGCGTGGATCACGTTCATCTCCAGTATCATGTTTTCGTACATGAAGTCCGCCAAAGCGGACTGGTTCGCCACGATGCCGCCCACTTTGGCCGCCGCCAGAAAGACATATTCCGGTTTCTCATCCGCAAAGAATTTCTCGACGGCGTCCTGCCGTGTCAGGTCCAGCTCCGAATGGGTACGGGTAACGATATCCGTGTATCCCTGCCGTCGCAGTTCGCGGACAATGGCGGAACCCACCATTCCCCGGTGGCCCGCCACATATATTTTTGCTCCCTTCTCCATCATTTCACGATCCCTTTCTCCAGATATTCGACCAGATTGGTTCTCATCACGCCGGCCACATGATCGGCGGCCACTTTCTGTATGTCATGCGTCACCATGATTTTCACAAGCTCCTCGAAAGAGGTGCTCTGAGGATTCCAGCCCAGCTCATTCTTTGCCTTGGTGGGATCTCCCCAAAGGTTGACAACGTCCGTGGGGCGATAGAAGTCCTCACTCACGGCCACCACTACTTTTCCGGTTCTCACGTCAATGCCTTTTTCATGGATGCCCTCGCCTTCCCAGCGAAGTTCGATGCCAGCGTAATGGAAAGCCAGCGTGGCGAACTCGCGTACCGTGTGCTGTACACCGGTGGCGATCACAAAGTCCTGTGGCATGTCTTGCTGGAGGATCAGCCACATGCATTCCACATAGTCCTTGGCATAGCCCCAGTCACGCAAGGAATCCAGATTCCCCAGATAAAGGCAGTCCTGCTTGCCTTGCGCGATACGTGCGGCGGCAAGGGTGATCTTGCGCGTGACAAATGTCTCGCCCCGACGTTCCGATTCGTGGTTGAACAGGATGCCCGAGCAACAGAACATATTGTAAGCCTCTCGGTACTCTTTCACGATCCAGTAGCCGTAAAGCTTGGCCACGGCATAGGGGCTGTAGGGATGAAAGGGCGTGTTCTCGTTTTGCGGTACCTCCTCCACCTTGCCGTAAAGCTCGGAAGTGGAGGCCTGATAAATACGGCAGGTATCCGTGAGGTCACACTGACGCACGGCTTCCAGAACACGCAACACACCGGTCGCATCCACGTCGGCCGTGAACTCGGGCGAGTCGAACGATACCTGTACATGGCTCTGTGCGGCGAGATTATATATTTCCGTGGGCTTTACTTTCTTCACTACCTGCAGGAGGCTCATCGAATCGCCAAGGTCCGCGTAATGCAGATGGAAATGGGGATGCCCCTCCAGGTGGGCGATGCGTTCCCTGAAATCAACCGACGAACGGCGGATGGTGCCGTGTACGTCATATCCTTTCTCCAACAGGAACTCGGCGAGGAACGAGCCATCCTGACCGGTGATGCCTGTGATTAATGCTGTTTTATTCATGTGCATATAAATAGGAGGATACCGAAATACACGATTACACGGTATCCTCCAACAATATCAGTTATTAAGTCAATTTTTCAGTAAAGAGAACATTTTCAATGGCATCTATCAGATAGTTCCACTTCCACCACTACCGCCTGTATGTCTACGATTCCAAGTACTTGTAACGACAGAAACCGTTCCATACTGCTTGCCGGAAACACTACGTCCCAAGGCAGATGCGGTAAGCGTGGTCACTTTTTGCTGACCGCTGATACTCATGGCTGTGCCGACAGGCAGTATTACATTAATGGGATAAGTGCCTGTTGCCGTTGTCACGCCTGCGCCTGCTGCACGTGCCACAATCTCAATCAAGTAAGCGGTAATCTTATTCGTGCCTGATGAAGAGATATCCGTACCGATTTTGTAAGAATACGAAGCCGATGGAACCGACATGTCACCGCTCCCATACAGGTTATCCCATTCGTCGGGAGAGAAACTGAGGGCTTCAGAAGTTGTCGAAGAAGTGATGGTTGCGCCGCACAATAACGAGTAGGAAGTAAACTGGTCAGCCACAACTGTAACTTTCCCGTCCGTTCCTACCGTATATTCCGCATCCACCCATGTGCCGTTCACATACTTTTGTGCTGTGATAGTTCCGGCGATTTCCGGATCCACGTCATATTCGAGCGTTACCGGTTTCTGCAAGGTGGCCGATGCGTTGGAACTGCTGATTCTCGTACCGATCAGCAGAGTGCTTCCGACAGCTTTCGTGCTGACAGAACGAAGCGCAGCTTGCTCAACTTCATCCGTTGAATAGATGGGAGTGACAATGATTTGTTCCCCCGCTTCCACAGCACCTGCCGGAGCGGTCAGGCTCATTGCTATCTCCCCCTTTTCATTTCCCTTCAATGTTTCGGATGTGACATCAGCGTTTGCCGAACCGTCGGCGTTCGCGGTAACCGTTGTTCCCTCATTGCTCAGTGTCACATTCCACACCGGATTGTTACTGTCGCTCACTGTAACGGAAGTTTCTTTGGAAGTCTTGCCATCCGCTTCTGCCTTCAAGGTATAAGTGCCTGCGGCTACATTCTCGAAAACGAATGTACCGTCCGAACCGGTCGTTGCGGAAGTTCCGTTCATGGAAACGGTCGCAGAAAGACCTTCACCGTCAATACCCGTGACACGTCCGCTGATGCTATGCGTCACAGCCACTTCTGGAGGTGTGACATTGCTGTAATCCGGATCATCGTCATCACAACTGGCCGTACCCCATGCTAGGCCGGCTACGAGAAGCATGAATGCTCCCTTTTTAACAAATTCGTACATAAATAAAATGAATTAAAATGTTAATTATAAATGAATAAATAACTTTCGTAATAGATAGAATCGAATATATACCATATCAGACAAGAGGGAAACCGATCCGTTCCAATTGCGCTTTCCGTTCATCCGACATTTTTCCTTTACGGTAATCCCGTCTCTGGATGGTGCACCAGCGCCCCAATGATCCTTCACGACATCCCGGCCATCGTCCTTGTCGGCTATGAAACAGGCACAATTGTTCGAAGTTGTTTTTCCAGGCTTGTTCCGCTGACCAGACAAATCCTATTTTATCCAACAAGATCAGGCGATTATGGGATAATTTACCCAGTTTACGCATTTTCCGTTGTGTATGACACCATCCGCCCAAGTTCCCTTCCGTTGATTTAGGAAAACGCTGATATTTGCCGATAAAAGACTTCAGTTCCTCGTAGTTCTTCATCCATTCCCCTTGGAGGTCCTGATTCCAGACAAAGCCGATCTCATCCAAAACCCGGATGCGCTCTTTGCTCAGGCGTCCTTCTTTCCGCCTTTCCCGCTGGGTATAACACCAGGTCGCAAGCGGACCGTCTTCACGTTTGGGCCAGCGTCCGCAGGTATCAAAGAAAACCTTCAACGCACGGTACTCTTTCATCCATTTGGAGTCAAGCAGATTCCATTCGAAACCGATTGATTCCAGCTGGCGGCGACGTTCCTCCTGTAATTTTCCCCGTTTATAGGCAATGCGTTGGGTGTTGCACCACAAACCGAGTTTTCCTTCCGTAACTGACGGCCAGTCGTTTTCTTCCCGACGGAATTCAATAAGCCTCTCATACATAATCTGCCAGGGCTCCAGTTCTGCCAATATCTCCTCTATGCGCAGCCGTATGTCCGACAGAAAACCTGTCGTCAGAAAAGAGGTGTTTCCTTCGAATCCTTTGGGTGACGGAAGGAGAGATAGACGCTCCAAGTGGGGAGCCATCACGTCATAGACCGATTTCCCTGAAAGATTGTTGACAAAATCCAAGACGACCGGCTGTTTTCCTGCCCCGGCATCCAGGCAACGGCCCAATTGTTGCAAGGTAACGATATATGATTCCGTCCGTCTAAGGAATAAGACGGCATCCACACCCTCCACATGTAGTCCTTCAATCAGCATATTGACGGAAAACAATACGTGCAGCCGATCTGATTCCTCCCGGAATGCATCCAGTATCCGACCGTTCTGTCGTTCACCTTGGGCATGATGGATCTCGAACGGAGTGATGGCACGTCCCGCTCGTGTGAGCCATCCGCATACTTCCGGCACCATCTGTTTCAAATCAGTGAGATCGCGACAAAAGACCAGCAGCTTACGTACGCTTGTTGGCAGGAACTTCCTGATGACCTCCGGTGCACCCAAAGCCTCTTTGAAGTCCACACGTGCCAAATCCAGTTTCCTCTGTACCTTTTCTTTTCGTCCTTTCGAACAACCGCTGCGTTCCAGCTTTCTTTGCAGCCGGTCCAGTTCGTTGTCCAGCCCGTAAGCACTCTGTACCAGAACCGGAACCGGTAAGATATTGTAATACCAAGCCTGCGGCAAGGTAAGCTCATAAAACAAATTTCCTTCGAAATAAAGATCCACCGTATCGATCATTCCCTCCGGACGGATCGGCGTTGCCGATGTTCCCAGGACATAGGCACAGGGATTGTTTTCTATCACTTCCTGCAAGGCGCTTCCCCAAATTTCCGCCCCGAAATGGTGGAATTCATCAATCAGGATATGCTCCGCCCGTAACAGCCCATTATCCTTTCGGTTACGGATCAGTGACTGGAATGTCCGGAACGTCACTTGCGGAGCAAAGAATCCGACGGCTTTCCGGATCTCATCCAGAATCGTGATGTTCGGAGCAAAGACCAATATCTTCTCCTTCGCATGATCCGCGATATAGCGTGCCAGCAAATAGGATTTCCCTGTTCCGGTAGCCTGCACGACAGCACCGATACGGTGCTGTTTGAATCCCCGTGTGACCGCCCTGTAAGCCGTTTCGTTGTGCGGATAAAGCTCTACATGTCTCCCGGACAAGAGGCTTTCAATATAGCTTTCATCCGAAACGGTCAGCCCGTGCAGTTCAAAGTCCAATGCCTCCGGCAGAAATCCGCCGTGCGCCACGATCCTGAAATAGAGATTTCGATGCCCATTGTTTAGTGGAGAGAACTTCTCGTAAAACAGTTCAGCATCCGAACGGGTCAAAGGACGTTCATTCCAGACCTCTTTCACGATAGCATGTACCATTCCCGGCTTGAAGCCTATCTGTAGTCCCTTCTCAGATTTTGTTACCCAGAAGCCTAGACGGCGATAACAATCTGTCAAAGACGGTACCATCCTATTTGCTTACAAATCAAAAGGTTCATTTGATTATCGTCCTTTACTGTTTAAAGAGGGCTATCATATCGCCCATCGTCAACTGACCGGTAACATCTTCCGTAATAATCCGGTTCAAAAGCCGAAGATCCACCTCAATCTGGACACGGGAACGACAGGACTCTGGATGATCTCCCCAGACTGTCCTTGCGGTTTCATCCCATGAAGAAGCTGACAAACGAAGGCGAGAAGAAAATTCCATGCGCCGATTATGACCTTTATAGATACGGTAATAAACAATACCACGCTCGGGAGTTTTCTTACAGGGTTCAAAACGTGCAACGGCTGTGGGCATCCTTGCTTTTTTTCAGATTGTCTCTTTTACAGCAGGTTGATACAGAAACATACGCCACCGGAAAAATATTTCCCGTCTTGTAAAGAAACTTGCAATAACAAATGCCTCCACAACAGACAGTCCGTACCTACATTTATCTCGTTTCCTGTATATTCCGCTATGACACGCAAATTTCGGGCAAATGAGGGACAGTAGGTAATGCCACCTGTCGGCCCATCCCATTTTTTATTATACTTACGCCTATAATGGCGATAGGCCACATGCACACCCACTTCGTGTAATCCGATATCAAAGTGTTTGCTGGCTGCCGCATATAGATTACCAAAATATAGTTCGCCTCCCTCTCCGGACACTGATGCTCGTGAATCCCAAAAATCATTGCATCCTACCGCTATTGCCGGCCACCACTTTCCCTCTTTGAGTGGACGTAATTTCAATGAAAAATAACGGTCTTTCAGGCCATAATGTCCAATGGAACTGTCGCTTGGTTTACTTTTCTTGCGTAGCAACGTGCAAGTGTATCCTAATTCCATCCATGAAAAAGGAGTAAAGCTCAGATAATGACTGAAGGTGTGATACTTTTTCCCATTGTTGTAGAAAAAGCTTTCATTTGGGGTCATTTCCCTGTTTAGAAAATGTACCCCGATGCGGGCATCCCCTTCTTTGTCCATCTCTGCCGTGGGAACATGGATAAGACCACTCATTCCTGTATATTGCTGTGCAGACAAAGTCAAGATATTGCAAGTTATTCCCATTGACACAAGAATACATCGTAATAAATTCATAGCTTTTAATAAGTGAAGTCTGCATTCATGTTATTACTTCCCCAATGTAGCTTGTCTCTGTCAAACCACCCCTCACGCTCATTTTCCTCTGGGTCGGTCATATACATCCTGTTGGCATAACCGTCTGCCTCTATGCTGTATACGTGGCGGAAATTCGAGGCTGGACGGAAGTTGACTTTCCTGCGTTTACGGTTGTAAGGAGGAATCATCATTATGATCTTAAAACCTCCGTCACGTCCGCCCTTGTTGCTGTATTGTGCATATACGCCTACCGTACAATGTCTGAAATGGCGCATGGCCTCGGCTATTCCTCCATAATCACCATAGATGAACCGTCCTCCTCTTACCCTGAATTGTGTGTTCCATCCGTTCAAATATACATCCGCACCTCCCAATGCCGTCCAACGCTTGGGAGTACTTGCTTCCCAGTCTACGGCCATGGAACAATATCCGGTCCATCCGGCTTGCGCTTCCAGCATCAGCCATCTGTTCACAACATATACGCTTTTCAAATCCAGCCCGTAACGTTCAGATCCGAACAGGCCTCCGCTTGCTTTCAAATACCAGTGGGAGCCGAAATCCATTTCCTTCGACAACACGGCCATATTCAAACGGATCTTCTTGTACCGTTCTCCAAAATCATTGTATACCGGAATCAAGACTTGCGCAGCTGTTCTCCAGCCTTTCCCCATGTCCCATTTCACTCCCGGAGTTATATTTATGAGAAAGTCGTACATCCTCCTGGCCGTAAGATCCCTGTAATTAAAGTCCACTCCGGCGAACATGTCTATCTTATCTTGCCCTTTCGTCTGGTTGCAACACCCCAGCAAAACACTGATGAGCGAAACCGTTAGTATATGTTGCCTATATCGTAGTCTTATCCAAAATTTCATATTTAGAATGTTGGCTTTTAAATTCAGGAACAATTTCTTTCATAGCCTTGACAATCTGCATGTCATCGTCTGTGTAGCTCTTTCTGACCAATTCCTCAATGCGTTTGCAAACATTCGCATAATCATATTCGCGCACTTTCGCAATTTTGACTTTGGGATGAATGGTGGGCATCGTTATTTCCGCATCGTTCAGCACTTCTTCATAAAGCTTTTCCCCATCGCGTAGTCCTGTGAATTTTATATCCACATGCCGCGCCCCACTCAGCCTGATCATCCGTCTGGCCAAGTCCACGATCTTCACGGGATTTCCCATGTCAAACACGAATATCTCTCCTCCGTTCCCCATCGTTCCGGCCTCAAGCACCAGCCTGCAGGCTTCGGGAATAAGCATGAAGTAACGGATGATATCGGGATGGGTCACGGTAATGGGACCTCCGTTCTTTATCTGTTCCTTAAACAACGGTATGACAGAACCGTTTGACCCAAGTACATTGCCGAACCGGGTCGTGACAAACCGAGTCACGCCCTTCACCTGTCCGTCTTTGATTGCTTTGTCAAAGCTTTGTACGTAGATTTCACAGATACGTTTTGAGCACCCCATCACATTGGTGGGATTCACCGCCTTGTCGGTAGAGATCATCACGAATTTCCTTGTGCCGAATTCCACCGCCAGGTCGGCCACGACACGTGTTCCCTCCACGTTGTTCACGATGCTTTCCGACGGATTGTCCTCCATCATGGGCACATGCTTGTAGGCTGCGGCATGAAACACATAGTCGGGTCGGTGCTCACTGAATAACTCGCGCATACGAGCCTTGTTCGTGATGTCCGCCACAATGGTGAAAGCCTTGATGTCAGACCATTGCCTTGCCATCATCAGACGAATGTCATGCATGGGGCTCTCCGCCTGATCTATCAATATTAGTTCAGCGGGAGCAAAGGCGGACACCTGACGTACCATCTCGCTTCCGATACTTCCGGCAGCTCCAGTAATCAGTATTTTTTTCCCGTTCAACAGCCTGCCTATCGCCTCCATGTCCACTTCTATTTTCTCACGCGGCAGCAAATCCTCTATTTCCACCTCTTTCAGTTGCGCATGGTTAATCTCGCTTTTCCCGTTCCATTCTTGCACGTCAGGCACCATAAAGATGCGGATACCGTTTTCTGTCAGACGGTTCACCATTTCCGTGTTCTCACGTAAATCCTCACTCTTCAGAGGCGACACGAATAAGATGTTTGTATGTTTCTTTCTCATCTCGGATACTAACCTCTTATCGTTGGCATACACCCGTACCCCCATCAGCAAACGGTCTTGAATATCGTTCACATCGGAAACAAAACCGGAAAGGATATACTTGGCCGGATCCTGATTCCGTATGCTTTTGGCAAGACTTATCCCGCCCTGTTTTACGCCATAGATGAAGACACGCTCCGCCTGCTCCTGGTGGTAAGTCAAATCGTACAGGTATTTTACGATTACACGGATCATCCACATCAGCGAGACAGCCAACAGGGCGGCCAGCACGATATCGCGCATACGCACCTCCGCCAAATACTCATTCAAACCAAGCTGTCTACCGATGTATATCAATATCAGACCTGCCAGCACGGCAAACCCTATCCGTTGCAGGTCTACAAACGAGGAGTAACGGAGGATACCGGAATAAGTCCGGAACATGCGGAAGCCGACAATGTAAAACAGTGTGTATATGCCCCAGCTTCCTGCCAACAGCCAGAAATTCGATAACGTATTGTAAACTCCGTTATTCAGCGCATAGATCAACAAGCCCGACAAAAAAACAATCAGACAATCGAATAAGAAAATACCCCAGTAAGGCAACGCCTTACGTGAGAAATACCAGTGGAATAATTTAAATAAAGAATTCATTCTATTTCTTTTTTATAACCGCAAACCGTTGTGTTTTTCCGTGTCATCACCTTTGCCGTGAGAACTCACGACATCCCGTATCACTTTCACATATTTGGCTGTACCTGCCTCTTTGGTAAGATTGTCCATGATGAATTGCCTGCCGTTCCTCCCGTATGCCTTGCTGAGTTCCCTGTCACAGTACAAGGATATGATCGCGTCGCATAAAGCGACCTTGTCCCCGGATTTTGTGAAGATTCCGCAACGATGGTTTTCTATGATGGTCTTCAATTCATTCTCGTCAAAACTGGCCAATACCGGTCGTGAAGCCGACATGATGCTCCATGTCTTGCTGGGTACGCTGTTCTCTCCGACACCGGGCTTGGATATGACAAGTCCGACATCCCCCAAACTGAACACATGTGAGATTTCCTCGTAGGGCTGGAATGGCAATAATGTAACGTTTCTAATTCGTTTGTCACGGATGTTCTTCTCCAACTGCTCTTTATAGGCTCCATTGCCCACCAGCACGAAATGAATGTCATCGTTGGCTTCCAATGCCTTTGCCACTTCCAGGAGCATGTCCATATTCTGCGTTAGTCCGACATTGCCGCAATAGGTCACGTAAAACTTGTCCCGGTCCAAACCATATCGGTCAAACAGCACGTTGTCCTCACGTTTCACCTCTTTCACAGCCTGCTCGTCCACCCAGTTATAAATAACCTCTATCTTCTCCTCTGGAACTCCCTTTGCCATGATGTTCCGCTTGAAGTCCTCCGATATGACAATGATTTTATCCGCATGCCGATAAGTGAAGTTCTCGATAATCCGCCCTATCTTCCATAGAGATGAGTCTTTTCTTGCCAAGCCTGTTCCTACAAGAGAATCAGGAAAAATGTCTTGTAGATTGTAAACAAATGGGATACGCATCCGTTTCTTCACAAATGCAGCCATAGCACCCTGAATTGGGGGAGTACTGGCAATGAGCATTACATCACACTGCTTGGCTTCTTGCGAGTGCGTTGCCCACCAATATTGCTTGAATGCCGCTAAAATGTAACGTGATGCACGTTGCAAGGGATTCTTGCCCTCGCGCATTAGCGGGAAACGCAGAACTTTCATTCTTCCACTATACAAATACTCTTTTTTACGCTCTTTGTATGTTTTCCTTACCTTTTCGCTAATGCCACGAGTTGGTGCGGGAGTATATACGAGCATGCTAAAGCCTGCGGCGGCAAATGCCTCGCTGCGGTTTGTCGCCAAATAGCCACTTGCTGCCATTTCGGGCTCAAAGTAAGCCGGTAGATACAATATCTTCATATTAACTGTTTTATTTGTTCCCAACGCCCTATACCGTCACAGCCTTGGAAATCCTGCCCCGGATGCAGATTACCTTCAATGACATCGTAGCCATCCTCAAGTATCACTATATCCCAGCCGATATACCGGCCGTTGGGCACTACTTGAGCAAGTTGCCTTGCGTAATCACACACTCCATCCCAATTAGGTATCTGGTAGCCAGGGAGGATTATTCCTGTAACGGGGTGGCGGAAATACGACAATCCGTGAATGTCCTTTCCGGGGCGGTCTATAATTCCTGTTTCTTTATCAATGTGGCAGCAACAGCCACCACCCATAGTATTGCTGATACATGATGCGCTGCCACCAAATTTGGCAAGTGTGTTGATAATGTGAACATCGCCTTTCCTATCGACCATCGTTATAACCCGAATTGTGTTCACACTGGACGTATTGATTTTTGCCATGTCTTCGTGCTGAATGATTACCTGCTCCATTATCAAGTTTTTCCCGCTTGCAATCTCTTGCAGCAACTGTTCGACACCTTCTTTGTCGTTGTGATGCAGTTTGCGAATGCCTACACCGCAAGCTCCGTTGGCAGGTTTTATAATCACCTCTCCGTATTTTGCCATGAAAGCCCGTATCTTATCGGCTGTTGCGTCTTTGAGTATCAAGATATCATGCTTCATCATGTGCTTAAAACGCACATCAAAAAATTCCTTATGGTCGAATACCGATCTGGCGTCGTCATCATAAACTGTCTTGTAAAGGTAGCGGTTGTTCTTTGCCGATGTCAGCCAACGTTTTTTCTCACGTGAGTTCTTCCTGTAAAACTCCATAGTAAGGAAGTCCTCTTCGCTACAGCCATAACGATACCAATTCCATACAATTTCCAAAAACAGCAAGTCAACATGTTCGCCAGTAATGTCATGTACGCGTTCAGCAGCTGCTATACATCTATTTAAACGACTGATTAGCAGTGATTTACCCCCCCCACCAAAAAAATACGGCAAAATCACAGGTAGTACAGAGATTAGTTTCTTGATCATATTTAATTCCAAATTATTCCAAGTTCATCACCTTTGTTATTTCTTACAGTAACCTTTATGAGTTTTTGTAGAAACGCGATATTCTTTTCAATATTCGCCCGGTCCTCACCTGTTACGATAATCGGACCAAGGCGTTGCCCTTTATGCGTAAGAGGCGGAGTGGTACAGCCAACTTTCACATCATCCACACACATCATCCTGACAAAAGGCAGATTGGCGGCTTCTTCCATTCCATCTACATTGATGATCGTACCCTCGGGCAGATAGAAGCACACATAGGCGGCAGCCTTGTCGTTACGGCAAGACATCACGACATTCATATCTATATGCTTGCCGCAAATGCAGTCAAGCAAAGTTTCATTTATATCAATGCCCGAATATAGAGGTACAAGATGTGAGGATATATATACCCCTCCACCTCGAATCGCACTTTCTACCACACGAAATTCTTGTGTTCGCGGGTTGTAGAGGTATTCAGAGTGTACTATCGCAAACTCGGGCTTAATATACTCGGCCATTCGCTGCTCGCAGGCTTCCATCTTGGCCAAGACATTTTTGTCGATATTTGATGGAAAGATAGTTTGCGAAGGAATGAAAAGACTGTCAAGCTTGAAATACTTTCTGTCGGCAAAGCCCAGGTTATAATATCGTCCTTGATAGATGAATCCCTCTGCCACAAGCTCTTGCCCATTGAAAAATTCTTCAAGGATAGCACTTCCTGTTTTTGAGTAGCCAATGGCTTTTTCCAACGCCGCAAAGTACTCCTTTTCGTCGTGAACTTTTTCCACTCCCACGCTGCTTTGTGAGTCGGCAGGTTTGACAATCCAAGGAAAAGGGACACAGGTGAACTCGGCGGGAATTTTCAACTCATGTACTTCTATATGCTTTGGCACAGGAATGTCCAACTTGTCGCAATTGTCACGGTAACGGTTTTTGTTACAGTATGCCTCCACCTGTGTTCCACGCAATCCGGGCAAATCCATCTTTTCAGCGACGAAAGCCACTGTGGGCATCATTGTATCATTTTGGTCGGAGATAACAGCATCGATGCTCTCTTGTCGCGCGATGCACAAAACTCCGGCTTTGTCGAATACATCACAATAACAAACTTTATCGGCTATCTCAATAACCGGCTGGTGTCCGGGGAGGGTGACTGTAATCAGATAATCCCCACGTCGCTTGATTTTCTTCGACAAGAAGACTTGCCCGATACCGGCTCCCACCATCAATACCTTTTTCATGTCAAGTATTTGAATATTTTAAATTTCCTTACAGAATATATTGCTGTCACTGTAAACATTGTGATTATCAGTGCAATCAGCAGATCCGGCGTATATCCTATTTTTTTCGATGCCACTTTTAGTGTCTTTACGACAGGCGGATGCAGCAGGTATATAAGCAGTGTATATTTACCGATATCCGTTATCTTTCCCATCTTTTCCGGAGTGATTACTAAAACGCAGAGACAGAGTACTGTCGCGATTAACAGCTGTAGGGCTTTTGTAGCCATTTCATACAGAAAACAATCGACTGTATATGGTTTGTTGGCATAGAAAGCCGGCATACAGACATAAACAATCATCAAAAGCACTATCAAAAATACGCTGTAAAACCATTTGTTGCCCCCCCTGATCTTTCCGACGCAATCATATTGTCGCAGGTAGTAGCCAATGATAAAGAACGGCCAAAAGGTAACAGCTCTTTGAAAAGACATTTCACTGCCAATGGGTATGAAACCTGCCGATAAGCTTAACAGGAATGAAGCGGTGATTACTATTGAAGGATGGTTGAGCCACTTTTGCGGCAACGCTTGGAGGGTAATCCGCCAATAAATCAGACTCAGTATATACCATAGCGCAAATGACGGGATTAATAACCGATGAAAAGAGTACCCTGTAGTTACCGCATCAAGCAGGATATATGCCGTATTAAATATTAAGTAACAAATAATCAACCTTTTATACCCCCCCGCACACATATTGAATGTATTCTGCTTCTTGGAAAAGTAGCCCGACACAACGATAAAGAGCGACATATGAAAGGCATAGATTGCACTTAACAGACCTCCACTTAACGCTGTTCCGCAATGTCCTAATACAACAAGTATTATCAGCAACCCTTTAAGGGTGTCCCAATAAAGCGACCTCTGCTTAGCCATGATTAGATGGTTTCCATTTTGACTTCAGACAAGAGTCTATCGGCAAGCTCAATAGCCCTTTCCGGGGTTCTTTCCGTCACTATCAGATGCCCTGAACGGCAAAGGCTGCTGGTAACTTCCGGTATCATGTCGCCTACCTTACGATAGAGTTCCCATAGATAGACATGTGGATTATCAAGTGCCTCTATATTGCTGATACTGTTCAGTTTTCCCGTTTGGGGACAAAAATAGCGGATACATACGCTTTGCATCTTGTTTTCAGGCTTCAAGCATGGCTTTATGCCTAATGCGCAGTTTATCGCAGCTGCTACCATATCAATACCTGTACTTAGGTGTACCAGTTCGGTAGCAATGAAATCGCCTCCCAAGCGGGCCCCTATTTCCATGATGTAAGGTTCTGCCTTGACAGAAGCGTCTGAAATTTTCACTTCGGCATGGCACGCGCAATTATTCACTCCCAATGCTTTCACACCTGCTATGGCGGCTGATTTAACAGCTTCAACTGTTTTTTGTGGAAAACAAGAAGGCTGATTGTGTCCCAATTCAACAAAATAGGGGCTGCCTGTTGTCTTTTTATCCGTTACAGTCAACACATTAACCTGTTTATCCCAAACAATTATCTCCACTGAAAACTCCGGTCCCGACACGAATTGTTCAAGCATCACACTATTGTCACGGGATTCCGACATCGAACGCCCGAAGAGTTCTACAAACTTCTCCTCCGTGATATCCTTGTGGATTACGTTCACCCCTCGCGAGCCACTGTTACGACTTGGCTTTAGGATGCCATCTCCCTTAAAATCATTACAGTAGCAACTCCAAGCCTCGTTTGCGCTCTCAAAGCAATATGATTTTGGAGAAGGCGCTTTGACTTTTTCAAAGACCTTACGCATCCGGTGCTTATTGGTTGCAAGTATTGCTTGCTCCCGGGTGATACCGGAAAGCCCCAACTCGTCATTTATCTTCCCCATGACATTCATGCTCACCTCCGAACAAGGGTGTATTACACCATTTATCCGCTCTCGGCGTGCAATGCCAAGCATTTCATCTTCAGAAGTTATATCGGCCACAATCGCTTTGTCGGCATATTGTAACCCGACGGCTTGCGGGTTGTAATCAACCGCTATAACATACAGTCCCATTTCCTTGGCTTTCTTTATTACAGGTATTTGCAGAATACCTGCAGCCAGAACTAATAGTTTCTTCATTTCTTTTTATAGCTTTGTTCGGTATTGATATTCTTCCTGAGAAGAACAGACTTAACTGTTTTGAGGATAATTTTCATATCCAGTCCAAGGGAAATATTTTCGGCATAGTAGGCATCCCATTTGAATTTCTCGTCGTTTGTGATTGAGTTGCGAAAATATGCCTGTGCATATCCGGTTATGCCGGGTTTTACTGTGAAACTCAGCTTGTAAACCTTAGGCATCCCATCCTTGTACTTGTCGGGATTGTAGAGTTTGGGGCGAGGTCCGATGAAACTCATATCACCTATTAGCACATTTAAGAACTGAGGAAATTCGTCAAGACTCGTTTTGCGTAAAAACCGACCTACCATTGTCACTCTTGGGTCATTGTCGCTATTGTATGTCGATCCGTCAGGATTCTTCAAATCCGGTGAATTCACATACATCGAACGCAATTTGAACATTTTAATCGGCTTGTAGTCCTGCCCTGCGCGTGTGGAATTATAGAATACCGGCCCTCTATCTGTGAGATAGATTATGGGGGCGAATATTATAACTACCAGCAGGACAAAAGGTAGAAGAATGATTGCTCCAATGATGTCAAACAATCGTTTAAAAAAACACTTATACATTATTGTTCCTTGATTATCTCCACAAAATTCCCAATCACATATTCCACATCCTCGTCCGACAGTCTGGTATGCAGGGGCAATGTTATCTCGTTGCGGTACAAGTTGTATGCGTTCGGATAGTCTTTGATATTAAATCCGAGAGCCTTGTAAGCCGTCATCATGGGCAGCGGCTTGTAATGGACGTTGCAGGCGATGCCGCGTTCAGCCATCTTCACAATCACCTCATTCCGGTATTCCACATCTTTACCGATCAGGCGAACCAAATAAAGGTGTCCGCTTGATGTATGAGCCGCATCGTAGTGATTCAGGATTTTCACATTACAATCTTTCAATGCGTGGTCATACCGTCCGATAACCAATTTCCTCCGTTCTAATAAATCGGGATAGCGGCGCAGCTGCGCCAAGCCGATACCCGCCATGATGTCGGTCATGTTGCATTTATACCAAGGACCGATGATGTCATACTCCCATGCGCCGAGCCTGGTTTTGGCAAGGGCATCCTTGTTCTGCCCGTGCAAGCTGTATAGCTGCGATATTTTGTATAGCGACTCATTGTCTATTCGGGGTATGTTCCGCCACACCAAAGCGCCGCCTTCCGCCGTCGTCAGGTTCTTCACGGCATGAAATGAGAAAGAAGTGAAATCCGCTATCTCCCCACACATTCTTCCTTTCTGCCTTGCGCCAAAGGCATGAGCCGCGTCAGCCAAAACGATGATCCTGCCGAAAGCACGCTGCAAATCGTTTTTAGGTTGAAACAAATGACGTTTACGTTCCACAATCTCATAGATTTTATCATAATCGCACACAATGCCGCCCAAGTCCACAGGCATTATCACTTTCGTACGTTTGGTTATAGATGCTTCCAGTTGGTCATAATCCATTTCCACACAGTCTTTCTGTGAATCCACCATGCGGAGCTGTGTTCCTACATGCCGCGTGACACTTGCCGTTGCCGTATAAGTATAGGCAGGAACAATAACCTCGTCATCGGTATCCACGCCTATCAGTCGGAGCGCCATTTCCATACAAGCAGTTGCCGAGTTGAGACAAACCGCCTTTTCCGTATGGCAGTAAACCGCAATCTGCCGCTCAAACTCCTTTGTTTTCGGACCGGTGGTAATCCATCCCGAACGAAGCGCGTCAGCCACTTCATTGATTTCCGCCTCGCTCATATCAGGGGGTGAGAATGGTACATTTCTAAGTTTTGTATTCATATTTATTGAGTTTTAATCGTTATCGTAAGCTTCTGTCATTAACTCAAGTAAGCGATGTAAAAAGAAACCGCGGATTGAGTACTTACATTCTTTTTTGTTCATTCAGTATTTTCCTGTAAAGCGTAATATAATCCTGAAATCGTTCATCTTTATTAAAATACTTTTCTACACGTTCTCTACATGGTCTTGCATATTTTTCTTTTGGCGATTTCAGAATTTCTTCAATAGCATTAGCCAATGCCGGAAAATCACCTCGTTTAACCGCTATCCCCGTGTCTTTGTCTATTGTTTCCGGACTACCACCTGACTGATAGGTAACAACGGGAGTACCACACGCCATTGATTCAATATTAGTCAATCCTAAAGATTCATCGTAAGTAGGATTAATAAACACATCTGCTGCGCTATAGTATTCAGCAAGTTCCTTCTGGTTGTTTGTTCTTGCTATGCAAATAATATTGGATGGTATATCTGCCGTCCATTCTTCTTTCACGCCAACAACAACAATCTGATAACGTTTGTCCTCAGAAAGTCTTATGAACTCCTTCTTGCCTTTAAATCCGGACGATATCACTCCAAGAATCATTTTCTGATTTTTCCCAATCCCCAACTTATCTTTAATCTCTGATGGAGTAGGAGAGAAAATTGAAAGGTCAACGCCATTACGTATAACCTGGACACTGCATTGTTTCAGTATGGACTGGCTTACAAGTTCACCAAGCCAGTTGGAGACAGGAACAATGGTCGTACTACCCATATTATGGTAAAGCGACTTCTTGATGAGAAAATTCTTTTTTGACCTGTCAACAATGCGAGACTTATATTGAGCCATCAACAAAGGACAATCATAACATTCCTTTCTCCATTTATAGCATCCTCCATTCTCGAAATGTGTACAATGCCCGGTGAACGGCCAACAGTCATGCAATGTCCATACGACAGGAATCTTTTCTTTTGCAAGGAAATTGAGCAATAACCGAATATTTATATAATATCCGTGGATATTATGAAGATGTACTATGTCGGGCTTTATCCGTTTTACCTTTCGAAGGAACCACCATGTTGCAATCGTTGATCCGAATCCATGCATCCCCAAAAATTCACCCCAAACTGCATGGAGTATGTTTCCAAATTTCGTTCCTATCTGAATACTCTTAATCTGACTCTCATTTACATAGCGAGCTCCATGAGCAATATAGCAGTTCCAGCCATCCTTTTGGGCCAAAAGGGCTATCTGTTCTGCTATTCGTCCCGTAGAACCGGAATTGAGGGTGGTATTGATTTGGAGAATAGTCTTTATATCCTTTTCACACATAGGAAATACTTTACATGACTTACAGGCCAAAAGGGTTCGAAGTGTCGTCGGTTTATCACCCTGCCGTTAAATGAGAAGAAATGTTTGTGATCACTTTGAGAGAATACATATTTATAATAATGGCATGCAATATCTATTGATTTGGGATTTGCGTGTTCTAATCGTCCATATGGAAATGCAAAGTATTCACACAAACTTCCTAATTTTTCTTCCAACACTTTACGACAATCTCCTATCTGATGTTCCAACTCTACTGTATTATCATCATTGATGCAATAATGGTCAAGAGTATGTGCTCCAATAACAAATCCCCTGTCCTGCAAATTTTTTATTTGTGCCCATGTCATAGGGCGTTTCCCGGGACTTTTAGTCGTATTTACAGTAAAGTTTTCTATATATGCTTCATCGTTAGCTTCTGCTGCATCTACAAAATTGGGATTAATGAAAAATGCTGCATTTATACCGTATTTTTCTAATTGAGGAGCAATCTGTGTGTAGCAATCACGCCATCCATCATCGAACGTAAATGCAATCGTACAACGATCAACAGGCTCCTGATTAATAATCATTCTGACAGCATCCTCAAAATTAATAAAGTTACAATACTTATGAAGTCCCTTCAATTGTTTAGCAAAATGTTCTCCATCTGTGTCATCATCATGATGCCAATTCACCATGTGACCATTCAAAATATGTACGTACGAAGAAGGACGCATAAAAGACCCTGTTGTAGTCAATAATAAGTGTCGTAAAAAAGCACGTAAAGACATATAATCAATTATTAATTAATAATTGTATTTAAAATATAATAATCGGCTAAGCGACTTCAACTACGAATCCCAAAAACTCATTGACTTATTGATTATTTAATATAATCATTGAACAGACATCGAATTGCACAAAATTTCACAGTTTAATTTATCCGTATTCAGCAATTTAAACAAAAGACAATATGCCCCATTAGGAAAATTTTGAATACCTTGGCAAAAAGGGATACCTGTTCTGCAATTTGCCTTGTGGAATCAGAATTGAGGATGATTTGTCCAATTCAATATCAATATTTTTAAAGGAAAGACTCTATCTGATGACGAGCTCTAGCCATGAAATCCAAATATGATACTCCTTTTCTCAATTTATTATAAGTTTTTACATTACAAATTGAGTCTATTGCATCTGATAAAGACTGCTCACTATCATAGCTAAATACTAAACCAGTATCCTCATTAACCAAATCTTCTTTACAGCCAACCCTGTCACTCACTATAACCGGTGTACCATTGTTCAAGGCTTCTTCCACTACTAATCCCCAAGTTTCGCTTTTACTTGGTAAAACAAATACATCCGCTTGCTGATAGTAAACAGGAAGTTTTTCATTATCAATAGCTCCTGTAAATGAAATATTTTCATGTGCAATGGCTTTCAGCTCGTCTTCTAGTGTACCAAAACCAACGATTGTCAAGTTGAGATTAGGTTTCTTGTTGAAGACAAGGATTAGTAGTTCAAGGTTCTTTTCCGGGATTAATCGACCCACATAAATAAAGTTTTTGACTTCTTTTCTTGGAATATATGGAGGTTGTGGCTGATAGTTCAAAATTCCACATCCGCCATAAAGTATCCTTTTTCCTTTGAAATTCAAAGCTTCTATTAGTTTCTCCTGCAAGAATCCTGAAGGATAGACCTTGCTAAGCCGGCTAACAAATATTTTTTTTGCTAGACCTTTCAGTCCGGTTGTTTTTGATTCATAAATAGAACTCTCTACAATACAAGAGTTTTTTTGTTTTTTTGATAAAAATACTATCAGCCAATAAAGTTGAGAATCCCACCCATCAATGACAATTTCTTCATAGGTAGTTTGATTCATAAAGATTCGCATTGCCTTTATTTGGTTCCAAAGGCCCTTGGGTAGGAATGTGTGATCAAACATCAATTTCCCTTTTACAAAATCCTTGTTGCGGCTGGTCTCTATATTGCTAGTGAAAATTACATGTATCGGCTCACACTTCGCAATCTCGTTAAAAAGGGTTATTTTATAAAATGCCGGTATATTTGTAATAAAAACTTTCTTATATGCCATGATTATAATTTTAAGTAAGATAGATACAATGACAAATCATCACATAAATTATTAAAGGG